>JABAOF010001918.1_pt5 | contig 56910 bp, 62 predicted proteins | sample 7062171 | NCBI WGS metagenome assembly JABAOF01 (sample SAMN14538628, study PRJNA623070) | marine sediment metagenome | biome: marine biome [ENVO:00000428]; feature: marine pelagic biome [ENVO:01000023]; material: deep marine sediment [ENVO:00002113] | place: India: Gulf of Khambhat ... | reverse complement strand
CCCATACTCAGAAGGACGACTATTAGCCGTCTTCCTTTTTATAGTACTGCTTCTCCTCATGATCTAGATGCGACACTGCTGATTCCATAAACGAGTTCCATCTACTCTGCCAAACACAAGTGCCAGAGCGCAAGCAGTCTATCTCGCCAAGTGTTAAATGCTCAGGATGCTTAATATCCGAAGTCGAGACAGAAATGCAGATCATTCTACGAGGAGATGATTAAAGTCAGACTTCGATATGATCCTTTCAAACTCGTCTATGAGCATGGAGACACAGTCACAACGTTACATATGCTTCAATTCCTCAGCATGTTGGAGACAATGAAGGCAAAAGACTTACTCCTAGACCTATTGAAGTCTCAAATGCCAACCGGCGGCTTCTCCTCCAAATTCCAGAAAGAGACTGAGGGCGTCAGAGAGACTTGCCGGAACGCCTTATTATTGTTGATGTGTGAAATTCCTTCTGATCAACTGAATGTCCAATCTGCAGTTCACTATCTGCTGTCATGTCAAAGCGACACGGGCGGATGGACTGAAAACCCTGATCTCACAATTCCTGAGGAGACGGTTGAACTTAACACAGCCCAAGAAGTCACATGGCTCACAGCCGACATCATAGAGTTGCTTCGCAGCGTCGGACTTGAAAACTCTGAACCCTGCAAAAAAGCTCTGAACTGGCTGAGAGAAATGCAGAATCCTGATGGAGGATGGTCAATGTTCAAACGAGACGGCTTTCCCAAATCAGACCCAGATTCCACAGCCCAGATACTCTTCATGATGAGGGAGATCTACGGAGAAGACGACCCAGTCTGGCTCAAAGGCATTGAACTCTACGAGAACGCATTGGACAGGATGGCTTCTGACTCAGAGAAAGGATACTACATAGCACCTAACGGCGATAGAAGGGAAAACGACATCTATCACCTAACACACTTGCTCCTATCCTCCCTCGTTGATTCACAAAGAAGAATCCAAGCCGGATACAACCTAGATGATGAGCGCGTTCGCAAGATAGTTCAAGCAACACTCAAATCTCAACGTGAAGACGGTGGCTGGTGTCCATTCTGGACTAAAAGGAGCGACCCAACCTACACAGTGCTAGCCCTAAAACTACTAGTCTGGCTTGGAGCAGTAGAACAGGAAGAACTGAGAGGAAAAGCAAGAAACCATATCAGCAGAGAATAAGCATTCTTCTCTCAAGCCATATGACAACTCAAACAAGAAAAGGGATCACTCTGAACAGTATCCAAAACCGAAGAGCACAACCTCTTGATGTAAAGGTTAAGTCCTTCAACTGCCGCTAAATCTATGGGGTAACATAGAAATTGGCGAACAAAGCAAAGCACATGGCAATCCAACGTATCCAAATACTCTTCCAATTGGCAACGGAGATGATTCACGAAGATCCAAATCTAGCGCAACGTTACATCACCATCGCCAGGAAGGTGGCCATGGCTGCCAAGGTCCGTCTGCCACGAGAATACAGGCATCAAATATGCAGGCACTGCAAAAACTTCATTATTCCCGGAGTCAATTGCCGGGTACGTATAAAGCAGACAAGAGAACCCCACATCGTAATCACGTGTCTACTCTGCCGAGAACATATGCGAATACCCCTAAGAAAAAAGGAGGAAAAGATATAGTCATGAGCAGCCTGCCCTCCAGAACAAGGCGACTGGTAAAGAGACAGCTCAGCAACGAAAGACCCACCGTGTGGATCGGCAAGAACGGCATCTCTCCAGAACTACTGCAAGAAGTTGAGAAACAACTCAAAAAAAGGGAGATGGTCAAGATCAAAGTCCTAGCTAGCGCCCTAGAGAAGAAGACAGAGGAGATAGCCCTAGAAATGACCCGACAGACCTTGGCTTCACTAGTAGAGGTAAGAGGACACACCTTCATGCTTTATAAACGCCGTGAAAGGTGAAAGCCTTTATATTTTGCCTCAGGATTCTTACTGAAGGAAAGAGGATAATTAGTCTTGACAACTCCCTATGATGTCCCAGCATCCCAACTTATTGAAAAACTAGCTAACTATCTGAAAAACAATGTGGATCAGATAGAACCGCCGCCGTGGGCCAGCATTGTGAAAACTGGGATGCATGTTGAGAGACCGCCAGAGAATCCTGACTGGTGGTATATTCGATGTGCTTCGTTATTGCGGAAGATATTTGTCCATGGACCCGTGGGCGTGGAAAGGCTGAGGGCTGAATATGGAGGCAGAAAAGACTATGGTGTCAGCCCTGAACATGCAGCCAAGTCTAGTGGAGCCATAATAAGGAACGGCGTACAACAATTGGAGGCAGCAGGTCTGGTGGAAACTTATCAGACGCAGGGGAGAAGAGTCACGCGAGAAGGAAGAAAACTACTCGAAGAGTTGACCGAAGAAATCAAGAGAGGACTGGTCAAGGAGATACCGGAGCTGGAGAAATACTAAAAGAGGCATCTACAATGTCAAGCGACGAACTGGAAGAGATCCGTAGAAGGAAGCTTCTGAATCTGCAACGACAAGTAGCCAATGAACAGAAGAATGTCGAAATAGAACAACAGCTCGAGGCTCAAAGAGAAGCCTTACTCAGGCGCATATTGACACCCAAGGCCCGACAGAGACTTGCAAATCTAAAAATGGTCAAACCTGAATTCACCGAACAGCTAGAGTTACAGCTGATCCAGCTAGCCCAACAAGGAAGGGTATCAATACCCCTAACCGACGAACAATTAAAGGAAATGCTGGCTCAAATACAATCTCGCAAACGCGAAATAAAGATAAGGAGGGTGTAACATGGCCCGAAACAAACCTGCAGCCAAGAAACGCAGACTCGCAAAAAAAGGAAAGGAAGCCAAGGCAGTGCCTACGTGGGTCATTGCCAAAACAGCTGGGAAATTCAGGACACATCCAAAGCGAAGGCAATGGAGAAACCGGAAGATAAAAGCCTAGGAGAAGCCGCGATGAAGGAAAGCGAAGCGGAAGAAGGCAAAACCGAAGAGAGTGGATCAACAGATTCTCTCGAAGATACAGAGGAGGAAACTACAGAGGAAGCCGAAGAGATACAGGAGAAACCAGCCGAAGAAGGACAAGTCGAAGAACGGGAAGAAGANNAAGAAGAAGTTGAAGGAGAAGAAGAGCAGCTTCCTTCTGAGGAGGAACCTGAACCCGAGCCTGAGGTTCGCAGGGAACCTGAAGAAGAAGAGATTGTAGAAGAAAAGATCTACACGATTCCACTTGGCAAGGCTTGGATTGTCCAGTCTAGGAAGAGATCGCCCAGAGCTATGAAAATCATCAAGGATTTTGTGAAGAGGCACATGAAGATAGAGACAACTCGTGAACTGGAAGAAGAGGAGGAGGAGCCGGGGAGACTTATCATCAGCAACGAGTTGAATGAAAGAGTTTGGAGAAGGGGGATACAGAAGCCTCCGCGAAAAGTTCGCATAAGAGCTGCTAGAGATAAAAAGGGAAACGTTACTGTCTATTTGGCTGAAGGAGACTAGTCCTTGGCCATATATCGGTCGAGTCTAGTTGGTGTTGCCAGTATAGGAGTGTATGTTCTTGCGACCGATCAGATGGTCATAATTCCAAAATGGGTTCCACTCCAGAAGGCTCAGCGATGTAGCACATGGTTAAAGGTTAACCTTGCTCACACGAATGTCGGCGGATCTGTTCTCGCCGGCACACTTGCATGTGCGAACTCTAATGGAATTCTGCTTCCTCATTTCACTGAGTATGGAGAGATTGATCTCATTAAGACAGTTTTTGAGGGAAACGTAACGATCATGGGAACCAAGAAGACAGCGTATGGTAACATGGTCTTGGCTAACGATAAAGGTGCAGTCGTGGATCCAAGGTTAAAAGACGCTGAGATCAAGGAGATTTCTGAAACGTTAGGTGTGGAAGCCGTGCGTGGCGAAATCGCCGGCTTGTCTTATGTTGGCTCCCTGGCCGTAGCCACGAACAAGGGCGTTTTGGCACATCCCTTACTTAGAGATCACGAGATGAAGGTCCTGGAGGACGTGTTGAAGGTTCCTGTTGACGTCGGTACGACTAACTGCGGAATACCTTATGTGGGTACAGGCGTAATCTGTAATAGTCACGCGGCTGTTGTTGGAGTTTTGACGACTGGACCCGAGATGTTTATAATCGGGAACGTCTTTGATGTGGTGAAAGATGATGAGTGGGGTTAAAGTCTTCAGAGTCACCGGAGAGATTCATAAGCCGAACTTAGAGACCTCTTTCAATAAGGAAGTCATCGCTGCAAAACCAGAGCATGCCGTAGAGAAAATATATGCTGAACTAGGCAGTAGACACCGTGCGAAACGTTTCCAAATACTGATCAGAAACGTCGAGGAAATCCCAGTCGACGATATCAAAGATTCCGCTCTGAAAGAGATGGTTCTTGGGGAAGAAAAACTTGGCCATGGATCCAGCGAAGAAAGTTGAAGATGAGTTCCGCAGGCTAAGCATAGAAATACGTCTTCTAGAGGAGACTGCTAGGACCCTACAGTCAAGACTGAATCTTGTGAATACGGCCATAGCCGACATGACCTATGCCCACTCAACCCTGGAAGGCTTGGAAGAAAAGAAGGAGGGATCAGAACTGCTCATACATGTTGGAGGCAACTCCTACATTAGGGCAAAACTTCACGAGCCTGACAAGGTTATCGTAGGAATGGGGGCTGGAGTATCTATTGACAAAACATTGGGAGATGCAAAGGAGATAATCAAGAAACGCTTTGAAGGTCTTGGGGAGACAAGGAAGTCGCTCGAACAACGCTTCTCCCAAGTTGCACAGAAGATCAATGAAGACCAAGCCATGCTTGAAGAATTAGCTGCCGAACTCAGAAAGGGGAAAGCCTCACAGAATGTTTGAAAAGCTGAAATCTGGACTAAACAGCCTAGTAAACAAGATAACCACCACAGAGCTTAAGGCTGACAAAGTCCGGCCAATACTTACCGATTTTAAGCAAGATCTAATCAAAAATGATGTGGCACTTCCTGTAGCTGAACGAATCTGCAATGAGATGGAGAAACGTCTAGAAGGAGTTGAGGTGAAAAGACTTGATGACAGGAGGAAGGTTGTGAAGGAGCATCTGAGAGACGTGCTCTTGGAGACAATGCTTGCAAGGGACGAATTTGATCTGTTAGCCAGTATAGAAGAAAGAAAGAAGGCAGGCGAGCCTTACGTCATAGTCTTTGCAGGAATAAACGGGACAGGGAAAACTACAACCATAGCCAAGATTGCCAAGTATTTGAACGCGAAAGATTATTCCGTAGTTCTGGCCTGTAGCGACACGTACCGGGCGGGTTCCATTGAGCAACTGGAAGAGCATGCAAGACGCTTGCACCTGCGTGTGATTCGGCATAAGTATGGTGCCGATCCTGCTGCCGTGGCTTACGATACAGTGAACCATGCTAAGGCTCACAAGATAAATGTCGTTTTGATAGACACTGCTGGAAGGATGCAGACAAACCGAAATCTAATGAACGAACTTGTGAAGATCAAACGAGTGATAAATCCAGATCTAACACTGCTGACCGTAGACTCTCTTACAGGAAACGATGCCGTGATGCAAGCAGAAGAGTTTCACAAAAGTATAGGAATAGACGCAGTAATACTAACCAAAGTAGATGCTGACGTTAAAGGCGGTTCAGCCATAAGCGTAACGTACGTTACAAAGAAACCTGTGCTTTTCGTAGGAACCGGACAAGATTATGGCGATCTTGAACGATTTGAACCAGAGAGGTTTGTTCAGTCGATCTTAAAATAATGATCAGTACTTTTCCAGCAGCTTCAGAAGTATTGTCTTAGCTGAATACAATCTGTTTTCGCTCTGCTCGTATATTATGGATTTCTGGTCTTCAATCATTTCTTTGCTGATTTCGTAGCCACGGTGTATAGGCATATCATGCATTATCCAGGCGTCGCTCTCATCCATTAGATCCTCGTTGATCTGATATGGCATCATCAGCTTGACGCGATTCTCCTTCTCAACAGCGAATTTCGGATCAAGAAAAGATTCCATATCAACCCATGTGTCAGTGTAAACGAAATCCGCGTCTTTCACGGCTTGTTTCACATCAACCGTGGTTTCGTATAGACCTGTTTCCTCAGCAGTTGTCAGAAGTTCATCGTCCCTAGAAGGTTCATTGAATATAGGCGTCACTGCAGTTATTTCCACACCCGTCTTTGTACATCCTTCAATAAGAGAGTTACAGACATTGTTGTGAATGCCTATATAGACCAACCTAGATCCGTTCAACTTACCCTTCTTTTCTTTCATAGTCATCAAATCTGCTATCACCTGGCTAGGATGATACTTTTCGTCGCACCCATTAATTACTGGAACATGAGAAGCTTCAACCATTACTTGCAAGTCAGAGTTCCTCTTTAATCGGGCTATTATGCAGTCGACATTTCGAGACAGATACTGGATCTCATCATACACATCTGCTATCGTGAAATTCGTTGTCCTCCAGTCTATGTATAAGGCGTGACCGCCAAGCTCGGTCATAGCTACCTCGAAGGAGACCCTAGTTCGTGTCGAGGTTTTCTGAAAGATCATTGCCAAAGATTTTCCGCTCAAAGAAATGCAATACTCTTCTGGATTATTCTTTACCTCAATGGCTTTGTCAACAATTTCCACGATTTGCTGACCAGTCAAATCCTTGAAACTGACTAAATGCATGGTCTCACCTTTTGAAGTCAATGCTCAACCGTGCTTCTAACGATTATAAACTTTGTGCAATAGTATTTGTAGTTGTCAGCATTGAAGCTAAGTGACACTGATATGATTGTGATTGCAGGTTCAAGCAAGGACGAAGCGAGTTCTACTATCAAGAAACAGATCATCAAGAACTGTAGTTTTGAGAAGACATCTGAAAGCTTTCAGAACACTCCCATTTTCTCGAGTCAGATCAACGGCAAAGCTGTCACACTGGCAACATTAAGAGACGAAACCACTTACGCCCAGAACATTACAGATTTCTTTACTGATGCCGAACTCATAGTCTTCATGTCTAGGCACAGCAGCGCTAGCGGAACACCCACTCTTTCTGTACACACACCAGGGAACCTAGAAGAAGCGAAGCTAGGTGGAATCAAGAGGAACGTTTCCATCTCACCAGCAAACAGTATGAGGAAAGCTTTGAAGACAATGGCCCGCATGAGAGATGAGATGCAGCTTGAATACGAAGTCTGTTACGAAGTCACCCATCACGGGCCATCTCTAGATGTACCAGCAATGTTTGTTGAGCTAGGGAGTTCATGTGAACAATGGAAGGATACGAAAGCAGCCAAGGCTGTAGCTCATGCAACCATCGAATCAATTTCAAGTTTCGATCGATTTCCAGCCAAGGCAGTGCTAGGTATAGGCGGGCCACATTATAACAAGAAATTTACGAAGATAGCATTGAATGAAAACCTGGCCTTCGGTCATATGATTCCAAAGTATGCCATCGCAAGCTTGAACACGGAAATGCTGAAACAATGTATAGAGAAAACGCTGGAAAAAGTTGAACTGATCGTCTTAGACTGGAAAGGAATAAAAGGGGCGCATAAATCCAGGCTCATGGAAATGCTAAAAAAGATTGGCACACCCTTCCAAAAAGTGTAGAAAGAGGCCTGACGAGAGAAAGGTTAATAGAAATGTTTGATTTATCTATCAGAGCTAAATGACGAACATGATCAAAAAGGTTGAAACAACAACGGTGCCGTGAACTATGGGTTTAAGATCGTTTCTATCTCAATGTTCCAGAACTTTGAAACTTGCTGTAAAGCCGGGAAGGAGTGAACTCTGGCTATCAATTAAGATGTGCTTCTTGGGCATAGGCGCAGTAGGATTAATAGGATTCGTAATCAAACTACTCTCTTCGATTCTACAGCCTGGCGGAGCTCCAGCGAGCTAGTGAGGAAAGAAACCCTATGGAGAAGAAAGAGAAGCCCGCGGCAAACAAGATTTTCGCCGTAAGAACAACAACGGGACAAGAGAAAAACGTGGCAAAACGCGTCGCCGCCAAAATAGAAATGAAAGAGATTCCGGTAAGAGCAATCCTTGTCCCTGAAGCCTTAAGGGGTTACGTTTTCATCGAGGCCAATGGGCCTCATTTCGTAGAGGAAGCTATAGCCGGTGTAAAACATGTGCGAAGCCGAGTTCCAGGCATCATCGATTTCTCGGAGATCGAGAGATATATCATAAGAAAACCAATAATCGAAAAGCTAGGAGAAAACGACATAGTTGAAGTGAGTGGAGGGCCTTTCAAAGGGATGAGAGCAAAGATAACCCGCATCGACAAGACAAAGGAGGAAGTCACACTAGAATTGCTGGAAGCAACTTTCACACTTCCTATAACCGTTCACTCTGACTATGTTAAACTTGTCGAGAAGGCGGAAAAAGAAGGTGGTGAAACATAGATGTGTGCCAAGAAAATCGTGGATCTACTCGTGAGTGGAGGTAAAGCAACAGCGGGACCGCCCCTGGGCCCTGCTCTTGGTCCTTTGGGCGTGAATGTGATGGCAATAGTGAACAAGATAAACGAACTCACCAATGATTATGTAGGAATGAAAGTTCCCGTAAAGGTCAGCGTGGATTCTGAAACGAAAGAGTTCGAAGTCAGTGTGGGAACGCCAACAATGTCCGCTCTAATCGTGAAAGAACTCAAGATTGAGAAGGGCTCGGGAACACCAAACACTGAGAAAGTCGGAGACCTTACAATGGAACAGATTATGCATATTTCGGAGCTCAAAAGCTCTGAGCTTCTGGCCAAAACCGCTAAGGCTGCAGCAAAGGAAGTGCTGGGAACATGTGTCAGTATGGGAGTCACAGTAGGAGGCAAGGACCCCCGAGAAGTCCAAAACGAGATAGACGAAGGCCAATATAACGAGCTATTCGGCAAGGACTAAAAGCAAGACAATGTTTTTATAACTGCATCACCATTGCTCATCGCCGTGAGGCCCTGAAGGTGTCCTTAGACAAAAAAGCAATAGTGAAAGCGGTTAGGGAAGCAAAGGAAAAATCAGAAGAGAGAAAGTTCATCCAATCCATAGAACTGATTGTAAACCTCAAGGATGTTGATGCAAAATCAGCGCAAGGAAGAATTCGGGAACAGATAGAACTACCCCACGCTCTTCCTGAAAAGCAAAACAAGATATGTGTCATCGCCACCGGAGAGCTAGCTCTAAGAGCCAAAAGATCAAAGGCTGACCTCGTCATGGGAAGGGAAGAACTTGAAGGGATCGCTGGAAAAAGGAAAGATCTTAGAAGACTAGCCAATGAGTACGATGTTTTCTTGTCTGAAGCCCCGTTGATGCCCCTTGTAGGAAAAGCGTTGGGTCCCGTCTTAGGTCCTAGAGGGAAAATGCCAGTGGCTGTTCCTCCCAACGCCGACATAGGAGAACTGATAAAAAAACATTTGAAAATAGTCTCTGTCAGAACACGGAATCAACCAGTCTTGCAATGCTCTGTGGGCACTGAACGTATGAACGAAGAAGATGTAGCTGAGAACATTCAAACAGTGCTGAGGGCAATACAGCGAAAGCTCAAACGAGGAATGAAGAACATCGGAACTGTCTACACCAAAACATCTATGGGGCCACCTGCGAAGATTTTGTGAAAGAGGATGTCTAATGCCGTCTCAACAGGTCTTGCAGAAAAAGAAGAGCGAGGTCACAGAGGCAATCCAGTTAATGAAGAACCACGAGGTCATCGGAATAGCTAGTCTCTACAAGGTCAGAGCTCCTCAGCTTCAACAGTTTAAGAAGGACCTCGCAGACGTCGCTAATATGCGAGTCCTAAAGAACACCTTAATGGAGAGAGCCATCAAAGACTATAGAGAAGAACCTGAACTGGAGAAGCTTACAGAGTACCTGAAAGGAACAAACATCTATCTGTTCACAGACCTAAATCCCTTCAAGCTATCCTTGATTCTAAGGAAGAGCAAGATAAAGACAACAGCAAAAGCTGGGGATATAGCCGCCTTCAACGTCGTAGTACCTGCTGGAAATACGGGACAACCGCCTGGACCTATAATTAGCCAGTTGAACGCAGTAGGCCTGCCCACAAGAATCGAGTCGGGAAGCGTCTGGATAAGCAAAGATACATTGGTAGTCAGAAAAGGAGAGACAATCTCTGAAAGATTGGCTAGTGTGCTGTCCAAACTGGGCATAAAACCTGTTGAGGCAGGACTTGAGTTGAAAGTTGCTTATGACAAGGGACTAGTGATGACCCATGAACAGCTTCAAATCGACATTGAAGGAACTAGACAACGCTTCAGAGAAGCCCATTCAGCTGCATTCGCACTGTCGCTGAGTGCAGCATATCCAACTGGGAACAACATTGAGATGCTAGTACAAGTCGCTCACAAAGAAGCCTATACCTTGGCGCTGAAAGCAACCATACCAATCAAAGCAACAATAAAAGAATTGATCAGAAAGGCTCACTCCGAAATGCTAAGCTTAAGTAGCAGGCTACTCTCCTTAAAAGAGGAATCGACACCTGCTGGAGAAGCCGAAAAAAGTTAAAATAGTTGAATAAAGAGGTGAGAAGATATGGAATACATTTACGCGGCAATGCTCCTCCACAAGGCTGGAAAGGAGGTAAATGAGGAGAACGTTTCACAAGTACTGACAGCGGCAGGCATAAATGCAGACGCTGCAAGAGTCAAGGCGCTGATCGCCTCATTGGGGGACATCAATATCGATGAAGCAATAAAGTCTGCCCCCGCTATAACAGCTACTGCAACACCAGTAGCCGCTCCAACGACTGAAGAAGCAAAACCTGCTGAAGAAGAGAAGAAGAAGGAAGAAGAAGCACTCGAAGGACTAGGAGCGTTGTTCGGCTAGAAATTTGATTATACTACCCTATTTGTCTACCCCTTTATCTTCGTCTTGAAACACTCTTTTTCCAGAGTATTAAGGGGATCCAGCCCGCTACAATCATGACGGTGCCGGGGAGGGCTCTCCATTCATAGTTGAGCATAAAAGCCTCAAACAGGAAGAAGGATATTGACATGACGATGATAGATAAGACAGCGAAACGATCACCGAATCTTTTCTGACTCTGTGTGGCGATCAACCCTGCGAAGAAGAAGTCGCCCAGACCTAGAGAAACGTAGAGTGCTCCAAATCTTGTTAGGATTGCCGGAACTGTGGGCATAGACATCAATATTGGAAGCCTTAGACTAGAAACGTGCTGTGACGCGGAGACCATGGAACCCGTAACTAGAACCAGGATAACATCTACAGACGTGAGTACGCTGGTGAAGAATAGAAATGTCTTCCAAGTGAACAGACTGCTCATGTAGACAACAATCAAGATTGAAAACAAGGCGCCAAATAGGTTTAGCAAGTAAGGGAACCATAAGGGCGTCATTCTAAAGAATATGTATAAACATAGAAAAAACGTGGGAGGCAAGACCGCCAAATACCATCGCTCACCAGTGTGGGTTCTGGTTTCTTCGTATAATAGTGCCAGAAACGTGAGACCGAAGAGAGAGTAGAGGGTCAAGGCTCCATAAGCTGATATGGCATTCACACCGAAGTTGATAAGGCTGAACGTGGCAACGGTGAAAAAAGCTACAAGAAACAAACTAACGAATGTCTTTGCACGCATTGTCCCAAAGTCTGAGAAGAGGTAAGTGAAAATAAACAGGAGCACCGAGTACGAGAAGAGAAACATTATCATTAGAAACATTTGAGGAATCAGGACAATTAGGGACACCATGACGCTTATAGAAACCACCAGCAGAATCACATCTCGAATCCTAAACTCCCTCTCTTCAAAAGTAGACTTCAACTTTCTCTCAACCTTCCTATTCAGGAACAATGACACAACAGTTACCGCGAAAAGCGTTAATGGCATAGCTACATCGAAATACATAAGCCCAGATAACAGAAACGAAGATTTAAGCCTTAAAGGCAAGTTTCATGTTCAAAACAGCCAGAGAAGCGAAAATGGCTTCTTCAGTACGAATAGTTTCTGTCCCCTGCATGGGTACAGTGTTGATAACAAAATCCATAATATCTTCCAGATTCAAACCCTCCTTACCGACTATCTCATAAAGCCCTTGTGAAGGAGCCCCAAAAGCCACGAGAATGCTGCAAGCCTCTTCCCATTTTGCAGTCAAACTGCCCGCCACGTTGTTCAATTCAGAACCGTATCTAGAAGTTGCCACTTTCAGATCGAAACCTCTTCTTCTCATAATCTCTCCAAATGGATGCCTCTCCACTGCGACTGTGTACCCCCAATACTGGGATATTTCATCACGGGCTGCCTGCCTAGCTTCCAAGTTTCTGTCCAGTTTTGTGACTCTGAGGGTGATTCTTTGACCTTTTGGCAGCTTCGTGCTTGGAATAAACGCAGACTTCTCAACACCTATATCTACAAGCACACCACCATTTCTACAGGATAGAACTACTCCTTCCCGATACTCGCCAATACTCAAGCTTTTCATTCTACGTTTAAGCGGGTGGTGAGAGGTTCGTAAAGGAGGAAGTACTCCAGCATAACGCAATTCCGGTCTGAGTTTGAACAGCCTCTTCCGCAAATATTGAGGAGTATCCATGTAGGCTAACAACAATCTGATCAAATTTGATTCGTTGCTCTGGTCTCTGTGCGGATCATCTGGATAAACTATAATTTCGCCAACTCTGAAGATTGCAGCTGCTCTGCCAATAACACCGACAGCCGAGGTTCTCTCTCTCAAGTGGGGAATATCTGAAACAACTGAGGCAGGCACTGCAATGGAAAGTTCTTTCTTGTCCAAACGATCTTCCTCTCTTCCAACAGCAAATTGTGCTCCAGCGATAAAAATCCTGCATGCTTCATTTCGGACTTACAAGCAAGTTGCGGATCAATATCGCCTAGATACTCTGTATGATAGCTACAGCCTCTCATAGGAGCAAATCTTTTACACATCCTAATGAAGATAGAGGCATATGATTCTTTGAAGGATGGAACTGGCTAGATTGTCAAAGTCGATTTTAAACGATCCTGATGAGATTAGAAGAATCGATAGAAGCGATATGCTCTCTTTCTGCATCAAAGCATCAAGACATTGTCGAACAGCCTTGGATCTGGCTGAAGCCGTTGAGATTGACTATCCAAAGCCTAAGACCATAATAGTTTCCGGTGCGGGAGGCTCTGCTATCGGCGGGGAACTGCTAAAAGATTGGGCCCGTAACATGATAGCTGTCCCAGTCGAAGTCTGCAGAAGCTATTCCTTACCTGCCTATGCAAATGGGAAGACTATGGTCTTTGTAGTTAGCCACTCCGGCGAGACTGAAGAAGCACTAAGCATGTTCCTGGATGCGGTCAAGAGAGGCAGCATGGTAATCTGTATTAGCTCCGGAGGAAGACTCCTAAAGTTCACCAAGAAACTTGAGTTGCCATACTTATGCGTGCCATCAGGCATGCCCCCTAGGGCTGCCCTTCCTTACCTGTCATTGCCCTTGCTAGTAATTCTTGAAAAGATTGGCCTGATCTCTGAAGCTGTATCTGAAATCTCTGAAGCCGAAAAGGTCTTGGAGCGTGTCCAGGATGAAAATTCTCCTGAAATCCCTCTTGAAGACAATTTTTCAAAGAAACTCGCCGCACGAATAAACAGAACGATTCCAATCATCTATGGCTTTGGAATCTACCGTGCTGTCGCAATGCGTTACAAGCAGCAGTTCAATGAGAACAGCAAGATCCCAGCCAAGTGGGACTTCTTTCCTGAACTCGATCACAATGAAATCATGGGTTGGGAAACGGCGAACGATTTTGCTGATTACTTCTCTACCCTATTCATCCGTGACAGAAATGAATCCGAAGAAGTGAAGCAAAGAATCGAAGCTACAAAAGAGATGATGTCAAAAGCTACGGAGAAGATCTATGAGATCCACAGCATTGGAAAAAGCAGCTTGGCCAGGATGCTATCCTCCATCTACATTGGTGACTTCACAAGCATATATCTCGCAGTTCTAAGAAACATAGACCCTTCGCCAGTGAAAACCATATCCCTTTTGAAGGAGAAATTGGTGGAAGCCGGCTTCAAAAATAAGTTAGTAAACGAACTCGAGAAAATCTGCGAAAAATGACATCCACAGCCTAAGCCTTTCGTTCAACAAAATCGACAAACTCTTTCTCAGCAGCGCCTAGCGAAACCATCGCTGGCGGATGTTTGAAAGCATAAGCAGAGACGGCCATTATCGCCCCACCCAGATGTCTGTCCAAGGCAATCTTTACCGCTCTTATCACATCAAGAAGTGCGGATCCCGCGTTCGGCGCGTCAACCGTAGACAGCCTCAAGTCCATTTCCATTGGCACCTTGCAGAAATACAAGCCCTTGATCCAGAAGTAGCTATCCCGACGATTCTCCAGAAAATCTACGTAGTCGGTAGATCCGGCCACCACATCAGCCTTGTAGGGCAACGCTGTTTCCACAGACTTCGTCTTAACAATTCGCTTCACATCTCTTGTTCGCCCCAATGTTTCCAAGGATTCTGTCCCGCCACCCACATCCAACTGATAAGTTTTCACAATGCGAACTCCATGCATTGAGAGCAACTTCAGCAAAGTCTTATGCAACGTAGTGGCACCTACCTGATCAATCAGATCATCACCCACCAGAGGCAGTCTTTCCTCCTCGAAGCGTTTGGCCCAAGATTCCTCACTCGCAATGAACACTGGCGTAGCATTGATAAAGGCGCATCCTGCAGTCAACGCCTGCTCAGCATACCATTCTGAAGCTTTGACCGCTCCGCTCGGAAGCAGATTGACGACGATCTCTGCATCTCTTTCATTCAATATATCAACTACATTCGCTTCTGGCACGCTGCTCAACTTCACAATGTTTCTTGTATAATGGCTTACACCATCCAGAACTGGTCCCTTATGCACTTCAACTTCAGTTTCCGGGACACTGAGTAGTTTCAATGTATTGTTGGGTCGTGCAAAGATAGCGTTGCACAAGTCTTCACCAACCTTCCGCTTATCCACATCAAAGGCCGCGACTATCTCAACATCACCTGGATGGTAACTCCCTAAGAAAAGGCTTCGTAGTCCAACACACTCTTCACTTCTCTTGCAACCACTGTAGTAGTGAAGACCTTGAACAAGAGCAGAAGCGCAATTTCCAACCCCGATCAAAGCTGCCTTTATCTTTGACAAGAACTCAACACTATCCTATCTCCATATCTCGTGGTATCTTTATATAAGATGCTATATTGACAAAAAATTAAACGTGATCGCTGGAAACCACACCTTGGCCACGCACGTGTTTGGGTTTGTGATAAGTCGAACCATGAGCTGAAAAGGATGGATCTCTATGGTAAGAACCAAACGATAAGTTCACTTTGAAAGCAATTGCTCTATCGGCACGTATATCTCATGGATATCTGTTCTTTTCAGCACATCATTCCAAAGTTCTAATCCTTTACGAGTCCTCCATTTTTCCGCAGTTGGGATGCCTATTATCGTTAGTCTGTCGCCTTCTGAAAGCCTTTCGGCAGTTATGCATCTTCCATTTTCAGAATGTATGGGTGTGATGATATCAGGAGCCACAGCAGCCAACTTCCCATCGTGATAAGCGACTAACACTTCGTTCTTGGCTTTCAGCTCAAATAGATTGCCCGCGTATCCATGTTCTCCGTGGACTCTGACGTTTATAAACGTGAAGCCCTCCGCTGTCTGCTTCCCAATCTTCTCCACAACGCCTTCAAAGAGCCTGATGCCGCCCGTTTCTGCGAGAATGTCCTTCACAGGATCAACACTCTTCCTCAACAATCTGCCGATATCTATAGATCTGGAGAGGCTGCCTTGTACCGAAGAACTTCTCACCTGAGTAGCCGTTAAGATCCTTCGGGCAGTATATGCGGTATGATGCCATTCGGAGGCCAAGACGCGGGCGATCCTTTCGGCGCCCCTTGAATCCATAGTCTCCTTAACTAGAACTATGTTTTTAGCGTGTAAATCTGCAACAGCCATAGGAGTCAAGGGTATGCCATCAATCGTGTAGACTTTGAGATGGACTTCCGGAACTGATCTGCCTGCTCCGTCACCGTCTACAACAGGGAGACCTGATCTTGCAGCAACATCAACCGCCGCCAGAGTATTGAAACCACCAAGTTCCACAGGAATGATGGCGGAAGCAGGGGAACCAGTGTAGTCTTCAAGGGCTCTCAGGGTTCTAACAGCAGCGTCCGGATCATATTCAACGTTAGCCGTGGCTCCTACACAAGCGAAGTTTACGACTCTCGACTCATCAGGCAATTCTGAGGAACTTACGAGCCTTACCTTATGCTGCTCAGATGAGAGTCTCTCGACTATCTCGTAGCCTATTTCAGGGGCTCCGCCTCCCCCAGCGGAGTAGATGGCTGCGCCATTAACCAGATCCAGCAAGTCTTGATGGTTTAGGACTCTCATACTCACTCACCAGGATTCTGTTCAGAAACAATTATGTTGATAACTCTCTTATGTCTTTTAGAGCATTAAGTCAGAGAAGGTTGAACAACTTTGACGGGGAAGGCGAAAAGTCCTGACAAGTACACAATGATAGATGAGTTGGCCCGCCGTCGAGGATTCTTTTGGCAGTCCTACCAGATCTATGGTGGTGCAAGCGGTTTTGTGACATATGGCTTTCTGGGGGCCAAGTTAAAACAGAACATTGAAAGAAAGGTAAGAGAGACGTTTCTCAACAAACTAGAAATTTTAGAGATAGAATCTCCAGTAGTCACCCCAAGTAAGGTCTTTGAAGCGTCCGGCCATGTCAATCACTTCAAGGAGCCTATGGTAGAATGCCTGAAATGCAGCCGACGCTACCGTGCGGATCATCTACTGCAAGAATTCGCAAAGATTGGCGAGACTGAAGCTGAGAGGCTGAGCTTGAAAGAGGTTGAAGAAGCTATTGGGAAGCATGAGATTCGCTGCCCAGAGTGCGGAGGCGGATTCAGTAAGCCAAGATACTTTTTAACAATGTTCAAGACTACTATCGGTCCCTACTCTGGAGCTGTAGGCTACGGTCGTCCTGAAGCGGCCCAAGGGATATTCGTCGAATTCAGACGGTTATATGAGATGGCCAGAGAGAAGCTTCCGTTTGGAGTTATGCAAATTGGCCATGCTTTGCGGAATGAGATCTCGCCACGACAAGGGCTTATGAGATTGCGGGAATTCACAATTATGGATCTCGAGTTCTTCTTTGATCCTGAGAAACCTGACTGTTTTCTCCTGAAAGACTTTGAAGACGAAAGATTGCCGCTAGTCCTAGCTGGAGACAAACTGAAAGGCTCAGACAGGATTGTTAAGGTTACAATGAGAGAAGCACTTGATGAAGGCTACATAAAAACAGTGTGGCAGGCTATCTTCATGGTTCTAGCCAAGAAATTGCTGGTCAACTTGGGCGTACCAGCTGAAAAGCAGCGGTTCGTCGAAAAACTGCCATGGGAAAAGGCGCACTATGCTGTCCAAGCCTTTGACCAAGAAATCTACGTTGATCGATGGGAGTGGGTGGAGGTCTCAGGACACGCATACCGAACAGACTATGATCTGAAGAGCCACATGGAAGCTAGTGGCGTAGACATGCGTGTTTTCAAAGAACATGAAAAGCCGATAAAGAAAGAACAGAAAGTCGTCAGGCCAATTATGGCAAGGTTAGGGCCAGCTTTTAAAGATGAAGCCGAAAAGATCGCAGACATAATCTCCAAAACTGACGCTGAAAAAATCGTGAATTCCCTAGAAAAAGAAGGTCACTATCTAATTGCAGAACATAAAATCCTGCCCGAACATGTAGAGACAACATCCAGACTGACTGAAGAGCGTGGAAAACGGTTCATTCCCCATGTCGTAGAGCCAAGTTTTGGGTCAGATAGAATGGTTCATGTAACTCTCGAGTGCGCTTACCACGTCAAGGACAATAGAGCAATTCTAGGTTTTCCAAGGGATATAGCTCCCATCCAACTGGGCATCTATCCTTTGGTGAGTAAAGATGGCCTACCTGAAAAAGCATCGTATGTTCAAGAGGAACTCCTCAGTGAAGGATTCTCAGTGGAGTATGATGAAGCCGGTTCCATCGGTAGAAGATACGCTCGGGCAGATGAAATCGGTGTACCCTTAGGAATAACCGTGGACTACGAGACATTGGATGATGATACAGTTACCATTCGTGACCGTGATTCATGGAAACAAGTTCGAGCCAGGATTAAAGAGCTGCCTGATCTTTTGCGCAAGTATTTCCGATGGAAAGCAGATTTCGATGATTTGGGAGAACCATTTGAAGGCTGAAACGTCGTTACCTTTTTTAACAGTTCAGCATATTTAGTCTTGAGCATTTGTATATATCTTCACGGGGGAGTGATAAACTTGGTGCTACCAGCAGAGACAGAGAGACGCGTGAAACGGAGAGCCTTAGGCGTTTGTCAAGATCACTTAAGGAAAGTCTTAGACCTGACAAGAATTGTGCCGCAGATGATAGACTGCTTCATGAAAGATGACAAGAAAAACGCAAGACAGTTCTTCAACGAAATTCAGAGGCAAGAAGACGAAGTCGATGAAGCAAGACGTCAGGTGTCCCGTGAACTTGCTGAAATCGGAGCAATCCTTCTAAGTAGAGAAGACTTCCTTCGATTCACAAACCTTACAAGCGAGATTGCCGATTTCTGTGAAGGTATAGCTTTCCGCCTTCTTGAGATCATGGAGCATGATTGGGCCGTGCCAAAAGACGTCAAAGAAGGCTTGCTCAAGCTTTCGGAATCTGTCCAGGAGACCACACAAAGGCTCAGAGAAATGATGATGATCTTAAATTACGGATCAAACAAAGTCTTGGAGAAAGCGAAGGACGTGGAAATCGCTGAACGAATAGTTGACGAACTTTACCGTGGACTTGAAATCAAACTATTGGACAGCAAGCTTGACTTTCCAGCTCTGATCCTCCTGAGAGACATCCTCAAACTACTTGAAGATTCTGCAGACAAAGCTGAAGACGCGGCTGATGCTGCTCGCATTCTATCCTTCATTGTATGAAAGGGAAGACTTCTATGCCACGCAAAATCAAGGTTGAGTTCATAGAGAATTTTCTCGTAGTGTGGGACCCTGTAGACGGGTCAAGGCTTTATAAGATTGGGTTTTACGGGAAGCCTTTAGGCATCTCAAAGCCCAAGATCCCAGAATTTCGTGTTCCACTAATTCTCGATTTGATGGAAGGTGTTTATCTCGCCGAAAGAGGAACGATAACGGTATATGAAGGATCAAAAAGGAAGAGAGTTACACTGAAGAAGCTTCGCAGACAAGCCAAACAGCTTTATGAAGAATTCGATCAGAAATATACAGTGTATCGCGATTTACGCGAAGGGGGCCTGGTTGTAACACCTGGCATAAAATTCGGTTGTGGCTTCGCCGTCTACAAGCATGGTCCCGGGTTAGAACATGCTCCTTACATGGTCTCAGTAAAAGAACCTAAGTCAGAAATAACGGCCACTGAAATTGTGAAAGCCGGAAGACTGGCAACCACTGTCCGAAAACGGTTCATTATAGCAGTGCCAGACATGGAGAAAGAGGACATAACCTATCTAATATTCAAATGGTTTAAAGCCTAGGAACGGACAACACCAAAGACTAATCAGCATAGCTCCATGCATTGGCCCTTTTCCCCTTATACAAAGCATTTATAGAATGAGGGAACAGACATAACTCGAAGGGAAATCCGCACAATGGTAGCAGCTATAAGAAGTTTCATAGCTTTCGACATAGATAACCAAGAAGTCTTGAATAGGATGAAGAAAGTTCAAGATCTCTTGTGGGCGACGGGGGCAAACGTGAAAGCTGTCAAGGTTGAGAACATCCATGTAACCATGCGTTTTTTGGGAAACATAGCTCATAAAATGGTTGAACAGATCTTTGAAGAAATGAAGAAGGTTCAGTTCACTTCCTTTGAAGTTAAGGTTCGAGGAGTCGGTGCATTTCCGCATCTGCACCGCCTGAACGTGATATGGGCCGGACTGACCGAAGGGGCCGATCATATGCGGAACATCTTTAACCAATTGGAGCCTAGTCTACGGTCATTGGGCTTTAGGGCGGACTCGAAGGGCTTTAGTCCTCACATCACTATTGCTCGTGTAAGATCTGCAAGGAACAAGAACGAACTTATTGAATGTATAAAAGAAAATGCAGATTTTGAGTTTGGAACTGTCAAGGCCGAATGCTTGAGACTCAAAAGAAGCGACTTGACCCCTCAAGGGCCTATCTATTCAACTCTGAAGGAATTTTGTCCACAATTATAACGTATAAGAGACCGTGTTTATGCCCATGGAAATTGAGAGACTGTCCGGGACAGTTTTGGAAAGGATCACTCCTAGTAAGGAGGAGCGCGCTAGGATAATAGCTCTAGCTGATGAGCTTAGACAACGAGTTGCTAATGCTTCCAAGAATCTGAATGTTGAGGCTAAGGTACGTGTGGAAGGCTCTGTTGCGAAGGACACGTGGCTTGCCAAAGAACCAGATATAGATATCTTCATGCGAGTAGCGACAACTATGCCTAGGAAATCACTTGGTGAAGTTTGCCTGAAAATAGCCAGGGAAGCCACACAAAGTTCGAAACAGATTGAACGATTCGCAGAACATCCATATCTAGAAGCAATCGTTGATGGTGTAAGGGTAAATATCGTACCGTGCTATGAAGTTGAAAGAGGAGAATGGCTAAGCGCAACAGATCGCACACCTTTCCACACAGATTACATTAAAAAACGTCTGAAGGAAGAAGAGAAACGTGAAGTACGCCTTTTGAAGAAGTTCATGAAAGGAATAGATGTTTACGGCGCTGAGATCAAAGTTGGAGGATTCAGCGGTTACCTTTGTGAACTTCTGATTCTTCATTATGCCTCCTTTGCAAGAACATTGAAGATCTTTGCGGAACGTAGAGATAAGATCGTAATAGATGTCGAAAATTACTATGGTGATAGAGAAGATGATTTGAGACTTCTGTTCAAACGTCCATTCGTGGTAGTGGATCCAGTAGACAAGGGAAGGAATGTTGCATCTGCAGTTAGACCTCAGAAGCTTTATGTATTCATGGCGGCCGCCCGAGCTTTCCTGGAGAATCCACGCGTAGATTTTTTCTATCCCCTGAGGACAGTGGCTTTGTCAGCAAAAGAGTTAAAACATACTCTAACAAGACATGGCTCCACGCTCATATTTGTGGCTTTTGGAAGGGTTGAGGCGGTAGCTGACATTCTTTGGGGACAGCTGTACAAATCTCAACGCTCTTTAAGAAAACAGCTTGAAATGAACGGGTTCAATGTTTTTAGAGGCCTCCCGTGGAGCGATGAAGAGAGTCTGAATATGTTCATTTTTGAAGTAGAACAACGTCATATCTCACCAATCAAAAAGCATTTGGGACCACCTCTGGAAAAGAGAGAAGCTTGCAGCAAGTTTCTAAACAAACACGTAGCTAAAGCATATACTGTTTCAGGACCATATATTGACTCTGGAAGGTGGATCGTGGAAACACGCAGGGAATATACAGATGTTGCAACACTGTTGAAAAGCAAATTGAAGGGCGGAACACCGGTAGGCATCGCAGATCGGATTTCCAAAACACTTGCAGAAGGATTCAAAGTCCTAGCCAACGAAGAGATAGTCGAGATCTATGATAAGAACGATAAGTTCGCAAGATTCTTGACTGAGTTCTTATCCGGAAGGCCAAAATGGCTGAAAAGTATCGATTAGCACTAGAAATATGCCAAGCAACCAACAGTAAGCCGAGAAAAGATGAAACTTTCTTCTCGACAACGTCCTCCAGAGAAGCTGCAATGAAAAATAACCCACCATCATCGCTATGAAGGTCCCAGTCAGAATCTCGACCCATCCTAGACCAGTGGCAATTAGCTTGCCAGATTCTTTCAATATTGCATAGGTCAACGCACCAAGTATGGCTGGTATTGAAATCAAAAAGGAGAATCTGAAGGCCTCTTTTTGCTCGACACCCAAAAGAAGCGCAATTGAAATTGTCGCACCACTCCTTGATATACCCGGGATAATGGCTATGCCCTGAGCTAGACCGATCATCAAGGCTGTCGAATAACTTATAGTATCTGACTTCTCATTTCCCAGCTTTGATGCGTAAAGCACGGTTCCAAGGCAAAGAAACGCTACACCGATCGAGAGGAAAGCCTGAAATGTATCTTCTATAAGTCCGCCAAACACATATCCGATAAGAGCCGTAGGAACTACGGCGACAAAAATCAAAGAGGCAGCTCTTCCATATTTCGTTTCAGAATCTGGGCGTACAAAAGACGACAACATCTCTGCAATATCTCTTCTGAAATACACCAAGATGACGACCAGAGTTCCTACGTGGAGAATGACGTCATAGAGAATGGGGACCTCAAAGTTTAGAAGGTTTTCAAACAATCTTAGGTGTCCTGTGCTGGAGATCGGAAGCCATTCTGTTAGGCCTTGGATGATCCCAAGTATGACGGTTTCTATGAGTCTTTCCAAGGTCTTGCCAGCTCTTGTGTATTCTGACAAGATAGGTTTGAGAGGTTAGCTTATAAGCGCTGGCAATGTCCTAAACATGTTTACCCTTCTATAGGCGTAATAGTCTGATCCAGCTGTAGTCTGTTTCACTAAATAGGTTTCATTTTGCGGATCTGAGCGGAGGTGATTCATCCTGCCGCCAAGAAAGACTTCATCTGTCAAATCATGTCCCTCTCCATTGTTCAGACCCAAAATCTTGGTCGAAGAGCTTTCGATCTTTCTTCTTCACTGATTGTGACTGAAATCAAGCTTTAATAAGTGAACGTCTGATACTTTGTGTACTTTGTACGGTGTTTCACATGAGAGATTATCCTCTTGGAAGTGTTGAAGACCGTAGAATGCTGACTGACATGCCAATTGAAGAGCTGCTTGACTTCATCTTCCTTCAGATTAGAAACCTTTGGAGGGTTGACGGTTTGTACTTCTTGGGGATAGAAAAAAAATTCGGCACAGAGGCTGCAACAACAATTGATGCAGGGGTCTGGCAGATCCTGGCCAATATCGAAGCAAAGAGCCTGCGAAAGATGTATGGCTTGAAAGAAGATATCGATATCCGAACGATCACGAATCTCTTGAAGAAGTCAAGCTGGGGTCTGGATCAACCCTTCAAGACAATTCAGATAAGTGATCACCGAGCCGTTCTGCGAATTGACAGATGTCGAACACAAGAGACTCGTGTGAAGAAGGGCTTTGGGGAATTTCCGTGCAAAAATGTTCGGCACGGATATCTGAAAAATTTCGCAGGAACATTGAATCCAAAAGCAAAAGTGAAGTGTCTGACTTGCCCACCAGATCATCATCCACCGGACTTATGGTGCGAATGGGAGTTTACCCTACAGAGATAGGCGTTTACACCACGTTTTTCGCTACAGGATTACTTGCGCTTTCTGAATAGCATGACTTCGTCTTTCTGGCAGACATAGACATAGTCAAATCCATCTTCCGAAAGCTTCCTTGCTTCATTACTGTTTCCGCAACTGCGCGCGATCTCTTCCAATTATCTCATGCCGCCATTCATCGATCTGAAGCCTTAACAGGCACTCTTATTATCTCATCGGGATAGATTAAGTCAGGGTTTCCGCTTCTCAATCTCTGTCTATTTGCAGTTCCTGTGCCCCCGTCATAGTCATAAAGTTCATGCGACGTCATTCCATATCTCCCAGCAATCTTGCTGAGGGTATCTCCCAAGGCAATGACGTAATCTTCGCTTTCACACCACTTCATCTCCCTTGACAATTGCAGACCGATTTCAGTCCTCAGTGGCCTCAGACAGCAATCCATCCGCTCCCAAATGTTGTTGTTCTCAATATCTCTCCAATCTTTCTTGCCACTCGCTATATGATCATTATATTTTATCCACGTTCTGATCTCTCCTTGAATTATTCCCCAAAGCGCTCCTTGTGGTCCCATTTGATCTGGACGCTTATCGCTGTCAATCGCTACATGAATGGCCAGATCTTCATCCCAGTACATGAAGCTCAGTAACAGACGCAAAACATCTTCTGTTACTTCGATATTCCGATCAGGCACAATGATTGTGCCACTCAAAGGTCTTTTTCTACTAGTAAAGTTGAGAAGTTCTTCCCATGTTCCGATAAAACCACGACTTAGTTCTTCAGCAGTAAACTGCCGTTCTGTTCCGTTCTGGTCGACATATCTCGGAACTTGCTCATCTCCTCTAATAGTGTACCACTGATAGAATGTCGGATCGATTATGAGATTTTTATAGATCAAGCTAGCATGAGATGCTGTTATCACTACGTCTGCTTTGATACCTTTCTGAAGTAGCATGATACCCATCCTTGCAGCTGCATTGTCACAGAAAGAACCATACAATGTAAGCGGGTAAAACGCCCCCGTTACACTATTTCGATTTCGTCTAAAGGACAATTCCAAACGAGGCATTAACTCTGTGTAGAACAGTTCTTCCAAGTAATCCCGCTTGGCTACTCCGACCGAAGGAAGAAGCTCCCCCCTGATGCCCGAACGCTTGTTTTGTCCCATGTGTCAATTGTCTCCTCAGCCTCACCTTCTATGAAACACATCCAATCACAAGATACCGACCTTCACACCGTTGATCTTCAATCTGAAGTGCTTTTGACTATAGAATAGTGTTCCTGGAGGTTGGACGTATCCAGATCTGAGCATCATTTGAGCATCATTAAGCCGTTGAATAATTTCATCACCGTACATCTCTACATACAGTTTTCCTCCAACTTTATCGATTAGTTTTGTGAAAAATTTTGCACTCATACCTACTCTGACCGTCTCTAGAGGTTCCTCTAAGCTATCTTTTCCTGCTTTTTCTTCTGAAAAGTCATTAATTTCGATCAAGTATTCGGGATTCCTTCCTTGAGGAATACCATGGTCGATGTATTCTTCTCGAACGAGAAACCTCTCTTTCTTCTTTCCAGAATATTCTTGAATTAGTCTTTCGATTTGCTCGAAGAACGCCTTTGAACTCAATCTCACCAATCCTACATGTCCAAGAGCCAAATTCAGGAAAGAGGGAATCGCTGCCTGTCCCTTCTTCTTTCCCACTCTTCCTGTTCTTTTCTTTCTCGCAGCAAGGTCATCATCCGCTTCCCTACGGCCTTCTCGCGCAACCGTTCTCTTCTTTTTTCCCAATTCTCTTGTTCTTTCTGCGCTTGATGTCTGTTTTTGGTTTGCAGATCTGTGACCTTTTCTTCTTCACGATGTTTGGACCCAATCTGCTGGTTCTTCGCCTTATTCTTCCTAAGGTTATTTATACGCAGTCTCTCTCTTCTTTTTTCCCAATTCTCTTGTTCTTTCTGCGCTTGATGCGAGCTTGATATTCTCCGTTTCATGAAACCTCTCTTTTGGCTTCTTCCTGCTTCCTCCCAATCTTTTCTGTCTTTGGATCTTGGATTTTTCCTATGCGGATTTGAAGATTTCTTGGTTCTGGTTTTTTTCAGACTGTCCCACAACTGCTGTCTTTCTTCTTCAAGCAACTTGTCTTTTCTTCGCCTTTCTCTTCTCTCTTCTCTAAGCTGTTCCTCTAAACACTTCCAGATACGGTACTCTTTCTCGACTGCGTCGGCATTCAGATGATATGGAAATGAGCGTTCTCGCGGATTCGTCATGCTCATTTTGATCACGCATCTTCATACTAGAGTTTCATTCTGGTTTCTGGTAAACCAGATGACAAAGGAAACTGGTTCCTAAAGTTGACTAGCCACATTAGTGCTTCCTAGTGCCATTGCAGTGGTGCTGTACTGTCAGGAAACTGGAAGCTATGGTATGGTTGTACCAGTTTCTTCGGTTGAGGGTACAGTTTTGGCTTTTTCTATTTGAAGTTCGACTATTGCTTTGAGTCTCTCTTCTAGCATTTTAGGGACTGGAACTGGAACAATTTTTGTTCTAATAAGACTAGAGCCTTCAACGCTGTACGAGTATTTGCTTGAATAGGATGCATTCACTGATGCAGAAAAGCATAGCCAGCCAGCTTTTGCTCTTACCGAAACTGCTGCTTCAGTGGTTTTAGTCATAGAGATTGCCATTTTCACTTCAATGATCGAATCCACAAACTGGTAGAAGGTTGGAACAAACCCAGCTGCAATCAAAGATAGTTTTTCTGTACCTTCGAAGTCCGTTCCATCCGTTTTTATTTTTGGTAGTTCAACCCAAGCCTTGCTTCTGTCACCCATAATCTTAGAGATTTCAATGCTCACTAGATCTAGTTTGTGTTGACCTTCTGCAATTGCCGATGCCAATTGCATTACCATATCCCCGAATGGTACGTTCAGAAGATCTTGTCCTACACCCACAATTCACACCTTTCTCTGTATCTTTTCGGTACTCGATCTATTAAAACTAACTGTTCTCCTAGTCGTCACATCGGTTCTTGACTCTCATTTTCTCACTTTGGGAACAGCCCTTATGGAAAACTGAACGGTACTCAAGTGCTCTGCTGTAACCTCTTCTACCTTCGGAAGTAAAAAAGTCACTCTCTCTTTTTCATCTACACCAATGCCTGTCTTAAGGATCACGTCAAGCTTGCTGACTACATAGCCTACTGAGGATTCCTCAGAAGTTTTAAGCTCTTTCTTCATTGCTTCGAGAGCTTTCTTGAACGAGCCTGCCAACTGGGTAGGCGTTGCTATAGGCCTTTTTGCCTCAGCCTTAATGGCATCGTACTTTTCAAGAATAACTGTGTATTTTGAAGTCAAATCGGCCACGGTTGCCTTTAGTGCTTTGTTTTCTTTGAGAACTGCATTGTACTCGTCGGTTTGGGACCTAAGGTTTTTTTGTAGTTGAGCTATTGTTTTTTCCTTGTCTGACAGCTGAGCATCCTTTTGAACCAGTATGCCTTTCGCATTGTCCAACTCGGCTTTTAAGTCCGTGAATTGTTTCTGAACCTTAGCCAATTCTTCAGTCTTGACTTTTAGATCTTTTCTTTTCCTATTCTTTCTATCTCCGACTCAAGCTCAGCTATACTACGAGGCATAACTCTCACCCATAACTTCTTCTACTCAGTAATATCTGAACGTATTTTATGCTTTCGCCAGTACAATGTTCACGGAGTCCCCCACATTGGCTCTTGCATCTGCTTCGGGGCTTTGTCTGGTGACAGTGTCGGGGGTCTCAGTACTGACTTCATAGGATACTTCGCCCAATACAAGCTTAGCATTGCCAATGGCCTTTTCAGCGTCCTCCTTTGTCTTCCCCACTACATCAGGAACCAGTGTTAAAGCTGTAGCAACTGGAGGAGGGATTGGAACTATCTTAAAACTCATCTCACTAGCTCCAGTATATTCGAAGTCAAACGAGTTCTTATAAGTGGCATTATAAGGAGCCAAACGGAGAAAGTATGGCAGTTTCTTCTTCCCTGAAGTTTCGCTTTCGGAATGCGTAGAAACAGATACTTTCAGTACGGCGTTAACTTCAGGTATCTGGTACCACGTTGCTTGTACACCAGCATCTCGTAAGTCCTTTAGGTCAGGATCAGTGAAAATCCTTTTCTGAAAATCTATAGACTGTTCATCGAAAGCCTTTTGCGCGTCTGCTACGCCTTTCGCAATTTGGGCAAGCATTTCTCCAAAAGGCACGACCAACTCATCTCTAATGGATTCTATTTGGTTACTGTTCTGTGGCATTCATAAAATCCTCCTTGGATTTAGAAGTTTAACCTTCCTCTATTCATAGCTATCAAATTATAGCCTTATATGACTTTCGCGCCCTGTGTCCGTCTATTGCTCAAAGCTTGCTTTTTTTCGCTGCTACATCAATGGCTGTCTTCATCTGATCAATCGACGCTTCCGCATCTTTGATCGCTTCCTTTGTTACATCAATCGATGATTTCGTTTCTTCAATTGCTGTTCTGGCTGTATTGATCGTTAATTTTGCTACGTCAATTGCTGAAGCTAGATCGCCTGTAACCTTATCAATATCTGATTGGTCTTGAGTAATAGCCATTCGATGTGTTCTTTCTGTATCTGTCAAGATCTCTTCCAGAGATAGAGCGCGCGCTTGGAAAGCACTCAATGAGAACTATGATATAGAGTGAAGAGGAAGATTTCTGCTCTGCTACTACAGCCTTGGCTTTTAGCGTCTAAACTTCAGGAAAAGCGAAGTAGAAAGTGTTGGGTTAAGTCTGCAAAGCCGCTTAGAATTGGGTGCAAGACCGAAAACAGTGTGCGCCTTAGGAAGCGCGAAGACCCAAGTGCAAAGTTAATTTATAAATCTACTATAATATGGTAACCTATGAGCTTCTATCTTTACTTGAACCTTGTCATAATTGCATTTCCTCTTGTCTTCTCGTTTAACAGAAGGATTAGATTCTACTCAAAGACAAGACCATTCCTGATTGCATTGGCTCTTGTTGGAGTCTTTTTCGTTGGATGGGACGTTCTTGCTACTCACAGAGGACACTGGTCATTCAATCCGTCTTATGTGGGCCAAACAAAGCTCTTAGGTCTTCCGTTAGAGGAGATGCTTTTCTTTGTTACAGTACCTTTCAGTTGTCTTTTCGTTTTTGAATCAATCATCCACTTTCTTGGGGACACCAGACTTTTTTCACCAAACAAGTGGGCTTTTGGAGGTATAGGACTCCTCTTAATCGCCACATCATTCGGATTTTTCGATAAGGAATATACTTTTCTGGCAATTCTTTCAGCTGGTCTGACCATGCTGTTTGTATCCTTGGTCAATATTCGCATTTTTTCCTCGAGGGCTTACTGGATCTATATTGTTGTGACGCTGTTTTTGTTTCTCATATTCAATTTCATACTTACCTCTCTTCCAGTAGTCGAATACTCTTCGTCGGCCATCAGCAATATACGTGTGATTACGATACCGATAGAAGACTTCTTGTTCAATTTCTCTATGCTTACGGCCTATCTTACAGTGTATCTCTGGGCTTCAGGGAGTTTTAGATCAAAATAGATATCATTTCCTTGGCATCCTGAAGTCATGTTCCTTTGATATCAGTCCTGCTGTTACGAGTCCAGAAATATATATAGTAGGCAGTCCGCTTCCAGGATGTGTTCCCCCTCCAACCAAGAAGAGATTCTCCAGTTCTTCAAATTTGTTATGAGGTCTAAAATACAGCATTTGAGAAAGATTATGCGCTAGGTTGAATGTTGCTCCAATGTAAACATTGTAGTTTTCCTCCCATTCATATGGCGTAATCGTCTTTTCAATCTCTATATGTTCGCGAATATCGTTCATAGGTGTTCTTGTCTCAACTGTTTTCAACAAGTTTTCCTTGAACTCTTTTTCTTTCTTAATCCAATCAATTTTGCTGCGATTATTGGGAACTGGCACCAGTAAGTAGATAGTCGATTTGCCCTTGGGTGCCAGAGTGTCGTCTGTAACGCATGCATTCTGTAGGTAAAAAGAGTATTCCGATGATAGCCTGCCTTCATAAATGTCGTTGAGATTTGAGCGGTAGTTATCTGCGAATATTATGTTGTGGTGAGGAGCAATGTATTTCTTGTCAACTCCCAAGTAGAGCATGAACGTTGAGCAAGAGAATCTCTTCTTCTTAAGGTTCTCAGAAGAATACTTGCTGAGCAAATTCTGCTCAACAAGCTTTCTCATGGCATAGCCAAAATCAGCGTTAACAACAACTTTGTCGAAAGCAATTCTTCTACCTCCCTCCAACTGCACGCCGGTAACCTTTTTTCCAACTGTCACAATTTTTTCGGCTTTTGTTCGAGTGAGTACAACTCCATTTTCTTCCTCAACCACTTTGACCATTGCTTTTGATATTCCGTTCAAACCACCCATGACATGATATATGCCGAATTCGTGTTCAACAAAAGGAATCATCGTGAAAGCAGCCGGACACTCCCAAGGTGACATTCCCAGATACTTAGATTGAAAGGTGAAGCAGACTCGTAATTTTTCATCTTTGAAATACTTTCCCAAGTTATTGAAGATTGAGCCACCCAGAAAAAGCGAAGGTATAGCAGCTATGATCTTCGGAGATAAGAATGACAGCAAGCTCGAATATTCACGGTATAAGCTCGACATAATTTTCTGATATCTTCCCCTTTCTTTTGAATAGAACTTGTCAAGTCCTTTTTTGTACTGTGGAAACAGTCGGTCAAGTTCTTCTCTCATTCTTTCTTTATTGCTGCTCATTTGAATGTTGAAGTCTGGAAAGCTGAGCTGATACATAGGGTCAATCTGCTTGAATTCTAGATAATCCTCGCTTTTTCGACCACAGAGTTCGAAAAGCTCATCGAGGACGAATTTCATCATAAGGAAGGTAGGTCCTACGTCGAACTTGAACTCACCTAGCTTTAGGAGAGAATTTCGTCCGCCCACTTCTTCTCTTTTCTCAAATACAGTAACGTCGAATCCTCTATGCGCTAGAAGCATGGCGCAGCTTAATCCGCCGGGCCCTCCTCCGATGATTCCGATTTTTCCAGTTTTCCCCACCTTTTTTTTGTTCGGAAGCATAAGTAGATCAAATCCGATTTGTCAAATCTTACCCACGCCTTTATGTCTTTCCAAGCCTAATATGTATTATTTTCTCAGGATGCCAACGATCAAGAAACTCACGACAAGAAGGCTAGCGTGAGAGATACTATGCTAAATGATGTAACTGAACTACGGATGTGCAGATGATCGTGTGCAGCATCTGAGAGACGTACCCATAGAAAGGACAAAAGAACTATCTAACAAGTCAAGACTTGCCTAAATTGCGACCATCTACGCATTTCTCGTCTATTTCAATTGTTAGGGGTGGATATTTGGGCAATGTTTAAATATGACATACGTCATACTTCGTGAAGAAGGCGAAACCGAAGTTGCCTTACAGCTTTATCTATGATCTGACACGTCTGTCGCAGGGCGCATTGAAACAAGTATTTGAGTCAGCCTACGAAGCTAGATTACACAAGATTCTGAGTAGTAACGCGAAGAGACTCGTAAAGACATTAAAGATTGATCAGGCTACAGGGTTAAATCTCACTGACGCTATAACGCTTGTTGAAGATCTTATTGAAGTGCAGGCTGCCAACAAGCTCCAAAGAGAAGAGTTTGAGGAGGCTGAACGAAAGGCGTTACTTCTTCCTCACTGTGCAAGATCTCGTATGGATAGGCATTGTATGGCGGATTTTGACGCTGATGTTCCCACGTATAACTGCCAAAGCTGTCGAGATTATTGTATCATCAATAAGGCCACGGCGCTTGGCAAAGCAGAAGGCTACGATGTTTATGTTGTTCCAGGCGGAGCCTGCGCTGAGAAAATATTGAAGGATAGAAAGTATGAGGGAGTTGTAGGTGTGGCTTGTGGTATGGAGTTGAAGATGGGGCTCCCCTTGTTGAAGAAGCTTGGTATACCTGGTCAAGGGATTTTCTTAACAAAGAACGGCTGCTCCAATACGAATTTTAATCTGCAAAGTCTGGAAAGTATATTATAACAATTGGGCGTAAAGCAGTCTGTGTTCGGCTCATTCACAGGATCGTGATTGTCACTTGACAAGCATCAACTAAAATGTCGGGAACAAGATGATTGTGGGTATTCTGATTTATTTGCTTACTGTCATAGCTATCTTCATCATGATGGAAGGAGTAGCCTGGTTGCTTCATAAGTACATAATGCACGGTCCTGGATGGTATCTTCATGAAGATCATCACCGTCCTAGAAAGGGACGTTTTGAGAAAAATGACGTGTTTGGACTATTTTTCGGTGTAATTTCCTTTCTCTTCATTTTTACTGGATTATTATCAGAATTTGACATCAAGCTTGCCATTGGCATCGGCATAATGCTATATGGGCTAGGGTACTTTTTAGTGCATGACATATTCTTCCACAGGAGGATAAAGATGAGTTATCGTCCGAAGGGCAAGTATTTGAAACGGGTTTTACATGCACATGCGGTTCATCATCGAAAAAGTACCTCAAAAACTGGTGTAAGTTTCGGGTTTTTATACGCAAGTCGAAAATATGCAGCATGAAAACGCCGTGCGCGACAGGGCACGTATGTGTCCTCTTGATTCGGGGAAAATGGGTCAACGGCATCTGCATTTCCACCAGTTTGTAGTCCAAAAGGTTTTTACGAAAGGAAACGGCTTGTTGAATAGTGAGCAAAATGGCAAAGACCACGAAGGATCTTGGTCAAATACTGATACAGCTAATCGATAAGCTTGCGGGGAAAAAGTCTGATATCAAACTCACCTTTCAGGATCTAACACTCGACACAGGCATGGTAAAAGTCAAGCTTAACGGATCAATAGTTCTAGATGTGCTGTACGTCTCTGAAAAATAGCGATTCCATCTTCAACGGTGAAGTCTTGAACACGCTGGCGTGGCTAATCAGTTTCCTCAAGTCAGGGACAGCTAGCTTTTTCATCAATGGAACTGAAAGCCTTCATCTGAAGATAGAGAGAGAAAGAATCAATCTTAATTTAATGAAGAAGGATCTATTGATGAATCTACTCGAGAGCGCTGATGTTAGAAGAAACTCTCTTTTCAAGAAACTCACGATAGTGAGGAAAATTGCCCAGGAACTAAGGGACAAAGGACTTACCTTGACTATTTCTTACAAAGGCGCTCTATTGCTGACGCTAGGTTCGCAAGCAAAACCCACCTTGTCGCAAGCTGTTACTGGGACTGATGCAATAGAAATAAACAACCTTAAGCAGTTAAAGCAGATCCTAGCTTAGGGAAATAGGCGAGTGGGAAATCCTGGAAATTCGTCTTTCCCGGCGTCAGATTGGAAATACGTTCAATAGTTTTGGGCATCTAGGCAAGAGCCCTTTCGACTCCGCTCGCGTCTAGAGGCTGTGGGAATCTTCAGCAATGAACAAGCAACTATGCAGACTATTCTGGCTGGACTTTGGTTCTATACATCAGATCCGGGACTTCATATTAGCTTTGCTTGTTTCTCTGATGAAACCAGATTTGAGACTTTGACACCTACGAGGCGTATCTTCCTTTGTGGAGTGAGGTACTGCCGCATTAACTCGCTCGACACTTTCTGGAGGCTTTGCAGATTGTCAGTTGCAAAAGGCAGAGTCTTTCCATGTGTATGCGTCTCGAAATGTCTGTATCGGACTTTAATCGTGATAGTTCTAAAACAAAGGTCTTGCCTTGCCACATCTGCATGTACTTGTCTTGAAAGATTGTCTAAAGTGTCCAGTATAAATTCAGAATCTGCTGTGTCTTCTTCAAAAGTCAGTTCGCGACTCACCGATTTCACGTCATGGCTTTCTTCTACTTTGCTTCTGTCGACGCCATGGGCCATCAAGTAAAGCTGAGTACCCATGACACCGAACGTTTCGGCAAGTACTGTCGGGTCATAGTTAGCAAGTTCTCCTATTGTACTAATTCCCATCTCTTCCAGTTTCTTCGCGGTTTTCCTCCCTACCCACAACAGTTTGCGCACGGGTAATGGATCGAGGAATTTTTTCACATCTTCTTCTTTCACTATTGTTAGACCATCTGGCTTTTCAAAGTCGCTAGCTATCTTGGCTACCAGTTTATTCGGGCCTATGCCTATTGAGCATGTCAGTTTCTCCTTGCTGTAAATCTCTGCCTTTATTCGGCGGCCCAAGTCTCTCGCTTCTGAATGGCTCTTCACCTTTGAGGTGATGTCCAGGAATGCTTCATCTATCCCCCATTGTTCGAATCTTTCTGCATATAGACGGAGGAGTTGCATTATTCTCTTGGAAACCTTTCCGTAAAGCTTGTAGTTGACTGGTCGATAGATGGCTTCAGGACAGAGCTTCCAAGCCCTTGAGATCGGCAGACCAGACTTGATGCCAAACTCTCTCGCCTGATAATTGCATGTACTGACTACGCCTCTTCCTTTTCCTCCCTTTGGATCGGCTCCAACGACTACTGGTTTTCCCTTAAACTCAGGATGTTCTCTCTCCTCGACTGCGGTGAAAAAATGATCCATATCTACGTGGGCTATTACCCTCGTTTCTTCACTCATGGTCTTTCTATTCCACATACATGCGCGTCGATTTGTACTAGTTATATCGTCCTGTATGAGCGATCAGTTCGTGCTTAGTTTCACTAACGATTCACTATTCATAACTCTTAATGGTTTCGACCTTGGATTTAGTAGAGGATGGAGGAAAACAGGGTTGAAAGCTGTTTCGAAGGAAGACGCCGAGAAGATAGTTGTTGACTTTGTCAAGGAGAAGAAGGATGCTGAAAGAGTGGATGTATCGATGGTGGAGCAGAAGAAAGAAGCATGGATAGTTAGCGGGACCTGCCCAATAGATTTGGAAGGTCATCCTTGGACCGAGAGATTCGAAGTCATTGTTGACAGGAAAGGAAACGTAAGATCATCATATTTCTCTTTGCTGTAGATGAATTGATTCTTGGTTGAGATTTGGGATTTCATCAGTATAACCGCTGTGTTCGCTAACTGAGAGTGAGATCTCTGAACTACCTCGGGACTCCTGGGCTGATGTCGTCGGTTTCAGGTTGACCGGTTTCAAACCATGTTTGTCCAGTCTTTGCCAATAGTATTGTTCAATTCTCGTGCCCCCTAGGTTTCGTTGAAAGTTTTAATTGTCGAATTCTTGGATGTGTACCAAAGCGCGAAATTTAACATTACACAAATTATATAAGTAGTTTAAAGTGATTAATGGTATTCGAGGAATGAATATGGCAAGTCAAATGGAGACAATAATTGTAGTATTGGTGGTCATTGCTATCATTATGTCTGCCGGCAGTCTTTGGTATGGCTTCTCTGTGATTGGAGAGGTCACCAATTTAACATCAAGCGTTACAGATTTGACAGACAACATTGCGAGCCTAGTGGATGAGCTTTCAGATTTGGGGCTGAATCTTTCGGATATCAAGGGTCAACTGGCGGATATACAAAGTCAGCTAGCACCAAGAGCAACGATTACGGTGATTGGGCCTTGGTCTGGCGAAGAAAGGGAAGCTTTCATGCCTGTTCTTAACGAGTTTGAACGAAGAACTGGAATAAACGTCAGATATCGTATCTATAGGGCAGAGGATTTGGCCACGATATTGCCTGCCCAGTTCGATGCTGGCAAGACACCTGGTGATTTGATATTCATGTGGCCATGGTACATAAGTGAGCTAGGGGCTGATGGAGACGCACTGAATGTCACAGACTGGATAGATGAATCAACTCTCTCGCCAGGTGCTTTGGATCCTGTGAAAGCTGATGGCACGATTTACGGAGGAGCATATACAGGAAAGGTGAAGCCAGGATTCTGGTATAGGAAATCATTCTTTGAAACTAATAATCTTACGGAGCCTGAAACTTGGACAGAATTTGAAGAGCTACTCCACAATATCTCACTGGTTCCAGGCATAGTCAACCCAATAGCCACCGGAGACGGTGTCGGATGGCCTATCTCAGACGTTGTTGATCACATCATAGTTGCAAACGGAAGCGTTACCCTCCAGCAGGACTTGATTGCTGGTAATGTCGACTGGACAAGTGCTGAAGTGAAGGAGATATTCAATGATACGCTGGTGAGATGGTTGGAAGCTGGATACTTCAGTGAACCCATTGAGTGGACTACTGCTGTAGATCTGTGGTGGGATGGAGACTACGGTCTGTACTTCATGGGTAGCTGGATAACGGGAATGGTTGACAATCCTGATGATCTCGGTGTCTTCTCTCTACCTGGAACTGGTGGACTAGTGTTTGCCGCCGACTACTTCTTCGTACCAACCTATACTGAGCATCTAGAAGAAGTGGAAGAACTATTCAAGTTCTTGATCAGCGAAGATGCCCAAGAAGTCCAGGTTGGTGAGGGTGGACATCTCGCCACGAACATAGGTGTGTCTATTGCAGCTTATCCTCCAGTTGACAGAGAAGTGGCTGAACTCCTAGAAGGAGTAGATCTCTTGCTTGATATGGATGACACAATCGGCGGAGAATTCCAGACTACATTCTGGGATCAACTGCAATACCTGTGGGCGCACCCCGAAGCCTTAGACAGCGTGCTAGCCGCTATACAGGAAAAGGTTCCATAACAAGCGAGGGAAGTGAAATCAAAAGCCCGAAAGTGATACTCCCTTTTTTTTTACCTGCTCTAAGCCTTATAATCATGTTTGTCATTTTTCCTGTCTTGCAGACGATATACATCAGCTTTTTCTCCCCAGCCGGAGATTTCGCCGGACTCGAAAACTACTATGACGTCTTATCAAGCAGAGAAATACTGAACCTGGAAGGATTTCCCAAATATCCTCCGCTAGGAGCGCTGATTCACAATCTAATATGGATACTAATTCATCTCCCTTTATCGCTCTTTTCCGGTCTGGCTTTGGCTATTATACTGAGAGATGTAAAGGGCGCCTCCGTTGTGAAGTCAATAATATTTCTTGGGATGGTTACGCCGTTGATCGTCGGAGGAATAATGCTGCGTTTCACCTTCGACAAACAAGTAGGAATACTGAATGGCCTTCTAACATCTGTAGGTTTGGAGAATCTGACAAGGACATGGACTGCTGATCCTGAGACAGGACTCTTTGCAGAGATCTTCGGTGGAGTCTGGCTGTGGACTGGCTTCAGCATGATTCTCTACTCCGCGGGACTGGCAACAATACCTAGAGACTACTTCGAAGCAGCAAAGATAGATGGAGCATCTCCCTTCCGCACATTCTACCGTATAACCCTCCCTCTACTCAGGCCTGTGACTCAGGTCATCATGACAATGACAATACTGTGGGAACTCAAGATCTTCGACCTAGTCTACATCGTAAACACACAAGGTGGCCCAGGAAAATCTACTACAGTGCTCGCTTTGGAGATGTACTTGAAGTTTGCTAGCCGTCTCTACAACCAAGCAGCTGTCATAGCGACGTTTCTCACTTTGTTAACATTGATTGTCGCGATAGGCATGGTTAGATATATGGTGAAAAAATGAGAATAAAAAAATCTACCGTAATCCTGCATCTAATCGCTTGGCTAAGTGCTCTGTTGTGGTTGATACCTCTCTTAGGATCTTTTATGGCTTCAGTCAGACCTTATAGGGAGATACTTCATGGATGGTGGGATTTCACCGAGTTCAATCCTTCTTTGGACAATTTTGCTGAAGCCATGTTCTACTCTGATTTCCCTCTAGCAAGGGGGATTCTGAACTCCTTACTTGTTGCAGTTCCTGCGACGATAATTCCAATTCTAGTAGCCTCCCTTGCAGGTTATGGATTTGCTAGATTCAGTTTTCCAATGAAGACCTATTTATTTGTGGCCCTCGTTCTTCTGATGTCAGTTCCTCAGCAGATGATTGCTGTACCAATATACAGAATCTTACTGTCGATGGGGCTAATAGACACCTTTCTAGGTTTGATTCTTGTCCACGCGGCTTGGGGTCTTCCATGGATCATTCTGTTTATGAGAAACTATTTCTCAACACTTCCCATCGAGATCGAGGAAGCCGCCAGGGTGGACGGAGCTTCAGATTTCAAGATCTTCCGCAAAATTGTGATTCCAATGACTCTACCCGCTTTTGCATCTGCGGCAGTATTGCAGTTCATGTGGGTCTGGAATGACTTCTTCTTGGCACTGCTGATAATCGGTTCTTCGGATAACTATCTAGCCGTACAACGTCTTCCATACATGAAGGGATTATATCATTATGACCACAGCTTACTAGCTGCTGGATCCATGATCGTCACAATCATACCTATGATACTTTTCATAGTGCTTCAGAAATACTACATCAAAGGCATGATCGGCTGGACAGTGAAAGGATAAATTCTCACTGTGACTCACCAAACCTGTCGGTGCAATGTTGACTGTTCCATATCATGTCAAGTAGCCCAGCGCTAGACCATGCCTGCAGGGGGTTAGATGGGACTTTCTTTGCCGACCGATCTGATAGGTCTACTAAATCCTCTACGAAAGTGTAGAACTCAGGTATTTTTCCCAGTTTGAAAAAGGCTCTGAACAAGGCATTCTTAATCTTCTCGGCATGGAAAGTGAACCCAAGGCTTTTCAATCCTTTATAGATGATCCAGTTGTCATGGGGCCAGATGCATCCCAGATGATGGCTATAAGGATCGAAATCTGTCTCCCTTATAGAATGGCTTCTTATGCCGTAGGGCGTCCATAGATCTGGCTGAAAGAGCCTTGAGACCAGAGGCTTAGTTTTTTCTTCCGAAACTATTCCGGTGAAAAGAAGATGACCAGGATTTGACGTGACAGCCTTCCTCTGCTCTTTCCTCCTGTCCAAGGCCAAAGCAAAGAACCCTTCATCTCTCATCCAGAAATCTCTGTTTAAACTTTTTTTCAGCGACTGTGCTCTTCTTAAGGCTTCTTCAGAGATGTTTTTCTTCATGAACCTCTTGGCTAGGAATGCGATGTCCAGATACGCAAGGTAAGCATAGCCCTGAACTTCAATGATCGCTACTGGAGGATCGATTTTCAAGTGGTCTACATCTCCATCTTTCCATCCTTGATGGAACAATCCTTGAGGGTTTCTCCTATTGTATTCTATGTAGCCGTCTTCATCCTTGTCTCCGAATGTCTTCATCCATTCAAAAGCTGCTAGGAGATTTTCTAGGATCTCTACAATGAAGGATTTGTCACCAGTCAGTCTGAAATATTCTGTGGCTACAACAATGAAAAGTGACGTGCTATCGGCGCTTCCGTAATAGGGAAATTTCCAGTGCGGTAGCTCATTTCGCTCTTCAGAAGTCTTTCTGTGTTCATGCAAGATCTTTCCGGGTTCTTCCTCTGATAATGGGTCGATTTTCTTGCCTTGATAAAAGGCTAGGGCATTGATCGAAGCCCTTGCGACAGATGGTTCTATTTTGAGCATCTGCCAACTAGAAATCAACGAGTCGCGTCCGAAGAGTGTGTTGTATCTTGGATGACCAGCGTTAAGGTAGCCATCTGGGCTTTTCAATCTTTGAATGTCATGAAGCAGTGATTGTTTTATTTTCTTCAGAGACATATGATTCTAGCTTGAGTGATTCTAAGAACCTATTCTCCTTTTTTCAGCTTTTATAAAGGCTAGGGATTTCTGTGTCTTCTTGTCGAACAAGTAGATCTTGCTGGGTGGAAACTCCATCCAGAGTTCATCTTGAATCTGGAAGTCTGGTTCGACTAGGGCCTTTATGATGCTCTTCCCAACTTCCAAATCTAATATCATCCGCTCTCCAAGCGGTTCTGTAGTGTACAATTCGGCTTTGATCAGATCAGTCCTTCCCTCTTCCTCGGTATGGATCTTTATGTGCTGCGGTCTTATTGCAAGTATCAAATCGCTGGAGCTTGCATATTTCGTGGCGATCTCCGCTAGTTCCTCTGGTAAGTGATATTTGAATTCTCCGGCGTCAAGAACTCTTTCTTCTGTCAGTGTACAGTCGAAGAAGTTTGCCGGGGGGCTTCCGACAAAGCCAGCTACGAAGACGTTAGAGGGTTGATCATAGATCTGATCTGGCATGTTGAATTGCTGGAGTAGTCCTCCTTCTAGAATGGCGACTCTGTCAGCCATTGTCATTGCTTCCACCTGGTCATGGGTAACATAGATCGTCGTAACACCGATTTCCTTCTGAAGCTTCTTGAGTTCTGCTCGCATGTAGATTCTTAACTTCGCATCAAGATTGCTTAGCGGTTCATCCATGAGAAAGACTTGCGGTTCTCTGACTATTGCTCTGCCCAAGGCGACTCTCTGTCTTTGACCCCCGCTCAACTGCTTTGGCTTCCGATCTAGAAGAGGCTCTATCTTGAGTAGACTCGCCGTCGCGTGAACCCTAGTTTTGATCTCATCTTTCGGAACCTTTGCGTTTTCCAATGGAAAGGAAAGATTGTCGAAGACAGTCATGTGAGGATAGAGCGCGTAGCTCTGAAAGACCATAGCTACGTTTCTATCCTTGGGGTCCAAGTCGTTGACGAGTTCGTTTCCAATATAGATTTCTCCTTCATCAGGAACTTCCAGTCCTGCAATACATCTAAGGGCTGTAGTCTTTCCGCATCCAGATGGTCCGAGAAAGACGACGAACTCCTTATCTTTCGCCTCCAATGACAGCTCGTTAACCGCCACTACTTCCCCGAAACGTTTCGTCACACCTTTGAGGCTTACTCTAGCCAAAACGTCACTACTCAGTTTTCAGGTATTATCCTGAGCTATATAAAGAAGATACTCGAGAAACAAATATAAACGCTACTTCTGAAAGCCCTAATGTCTTGAGGGAAGAATTTGACCTCCGTTTCCGTGGATAATGTATCGATCAACTCATATGAACCTGTTGTGGGTAAAACAGTTATAGAGGAGATTAAGGCAGCGGCTGAAAAGCTGTCGGAGAAAAGCGTGTGCCACGTAAATTCCACCTCACTAGGAGGGGGCGTCGCCGAAATTCTTCATAGATTAGTTCCGCTAATGAGAGATCTGGGCCTGGATACCGAATGGAAAGTAATCGAAGGATCCCTTGAATTCTTCGAAGCAACAAAGACTATCCACAATGGTCTTCAAGGTATGGACGTACCGTTGACAGAAGAGATGAAGGGAACATACATCCAGTACAACGAGATGAACGCTCAAAAGATCAAACTAGACCATGACTTTGTCGTAGTCCATGACAATCAACCTGCAGCCATTATAAGCCACACCGTGACGAGGGAAAAATGGCTGTGGCGCTGTCACATAGATCTGTCTACTCCTGGAAAGAGATACATAGAATTCCTCGTCCCCCATCTTCTCAAGTACGATACGCTAATCTTCACCATGGAAAAGTCTGTGCCGAAGCAATTAGAATCAAAAAGGACGGCTATAATCACACCATCAATAGATCCTCTGAGTGACAAGAACAGAACTCTATCAGAGACCACAGTACTATCCGTCTTGGATAAATTTGATGTTGACAGTGAACGACCTGTAATAACCCAAGTATCTCGGTTTGACCCCTGGAAGGATCCTCTAGGCGTCATCGATGTTTATAGACAGGTCAAGAAGAAGATACCAGGTGTTCAGCTACTCTTGATAACCAGCATGGCCACAGATGATCCCGAAGGATGGACATACTATGAGAAGACCGCCAGATACGCGGGTCAAGACTATGATGTACACTTACTTATGAACATGCAAGGAGTAGGGAACGTTGAAGTGAATGCGTTTCAGAGAGCCTCGGATGTTGTTCTTCAAAAATCGATACGAGAAGGATTCGGCTTAACCGTGGCAGAAGCATTATGGAAACAGACGCCCGTAGTTGCAGGCGATGCCGGAGGCATTCCACTTCAGGTAATCCAAGGAAAAACTGGATATCTAGTCAGCAGCATCGAAGAAGCAGCCGAGAAAACCATCTTTCTGCTAGAACATCCCGAAAAGGCCAAGCAAATCGGAAGAAAAGGGAAAGAACACGTTCTGAAAAACTTTCTGATAACAAGGCATGTTCTTGCCTACCTTGAAACCTTCTTGCGGGAAAGCGGAGGCAATCAGAACATCGGACACTGAAGGAAGCGCAGACAGATAGCTTTCGGAAGTGTCAAGAACAGATCTGCCGTCAGAGCGAATTCTTCTCTGACTCTCTTTCAGTTCGATGTCGCTAGACATATTACAGGGAAAATCATCTTCATAGTTGAAGCCCGGTGGTGTAGCGGTCAAGCATGGCGGGCTCTGGACCCGCTGACGAGAGTTCGAATCTCTCCCGGGCTACCATTCGTGCTATTGATATATGTTAATCACTTTCGATAGGTGAGCGGGATGAAGGTTTTCGAACCAGGAAGAATGGGACAGTTACTTGTCAGAAACAGGCTTGTTAGATCGGCCACATATGAAGCATTGGCCACTGAAAATGGTCGGGTGACAGACAAACTCGTAGACCTGCACAAGACTCTAGCCAAGGGTGGAGTTGGACTGATAATCACTGGGTACACTTACGTTCAAGAGATTGGGAAGGGGGCTCCTCACATGACAGGAATCGACAGAGATGATCTGATTCCTGGATTGAGAAGAATCACAGAGGCAGTCCACACTTGCGGTGAAGGCTGCAAAGTTGCAGTTCAGTTGACTCACTGTGGTCGTCAGACTGTCTTGGTGGAAAATCCTCCGGCTCCTTCTGCAGTCTTTGAACCAGTAGTGAACAGAATGCCGAAAGAAATGTCAGTAGGAGATATACAGGAAGCAGTTGAGGCTTTTGCTGAAGCTGCAAGAAGGGCAAAGGAAGCAGGTTTTGACGCAGTCCAACTCCACGGCGCTCACGGATACCTTCTGAGCGGATTCCTCTCTCCTTACACGAATAGAAGAACAGATGAATACGGGGGTAACACCAAGAACCGGACAAGGATACTCAAAGAGATCTACTTTAGGATTGCAGAGAAGACAGGGAATGATTTCCCTGTTCTGATAAAGTTGAATGTTAGTGATTTCATAGAAGGCGGAGTAGACCTCAACGAATCCAAGAAGATTGCAGAAAGATTGTCTCGTATAGGTATCGCGGCTATCGAGACTAGTGGAGGCATGTTTGAAACGAGGATACATAACAGGAATTTGACGGCTTCCAGAACCAAAATCACGTCTAAAGATAAAGAAGCTTACTTCCTTCCCTATGCAAGAGAGATTAAGAAGGTTGTCGATGTCCCTTTGATTTTAGTCGGTGGAATAAGATCTCTCGATGTGATTGAGCAGATCCTGAAGGAAGGAAGCGCAGATTTCGTTGCTCTGTCAAGACCTTTGATCAGAGAACCAGACCTCCCTAACAGGTGGTTGAGAAGAATCGGAGGATTGACTGCTCAGTGCATTTCCTGCAACGCATGCTATAAAAGCCTAACGAATGGTGGGGTTCGATGCGTTCAGAAAGAAGAGGCTGAAAAGAAAGTCTGGAAAGAGTCATGACTATGGAAAAGCAGAAGTACTCTGCCATGCTGACAAGAACTCCTGTTTTGAAAAAACGCTTCTGACCAGCGCTATTGTTGATTTGTCACGTTCGCATATGGGTTTTCGGTTTCTCGCATGCTTTTCTGGAATGACTTATTCGGTAGGGTTTCATTCCTATTCCTACGTCTATCCAGGGTCTATCTGTTATTCTTTTGCAGCCAGGCTTTTCATAAACTTTGACCGCTGGATGATTATCTGTTCTCACAAAATAGGGCTGCTGCTTCTGCGTTTTCTAGAGATTCGTTTGTTACAGCCGAAGTTGCTAGTGTTGCATATCGTTTGTTTCATTCTGTTGGGTGGGTGTAGACTTCACCTGTAATCCAAATCTCTAGCAGTTGGAGGAAGGAGCTGGCATAAGAGACTAACTCGTGGTCTTTGAATATTCCATAGGTCGGCTGTTCTTGTATCATCTTGATATACTTCTTCAACTGTGTTACCGGACAGTCTTCTTTGTCTGAAGAAGAGTGGTAAGTTTCTTCGCGTCTTTAGAGCTTTTCGCGCGCTTTACTTGTCACTTTTGTGAAGGTTGTGTTAATTCGGAAGCTTCAGGGAGTGAATTCTTGGCCGAATCTTATGGCAGTTATACCTATGTCTCTCATATCGATTCGATTGTCCTCGTTTACGTCTGCGTGGGGGTCCCACATTGGGTCTGTTGCTGTGCAGCCGAATCTTCGGGCCACAGAGCCTATGTCTCTCATTTCAATTTTGCCATCATGATTCACGTCCCCGCACATGTAAGGAGACATGAGGGGATAGTGGTCAATGTTGTTTTGGGTGATTACATATGGGTTGTCACCGATGCCATCTCCGTTTGTGTCTATCCCTGTGTAGTTGCTCCAAGAATTGCCTGCGTAACCATTGTCCCATCTGTTTAATTCTTCAAGAGTTTGCTCGCAACTTATGTCGTTTGTGTTGTTGAAAAGATTGTTATAGTAGATTGTGCAGTTGTCCACTTCGTTCTCTATGAACATGCCATCAATGTTGTTTAGGATGTTGTTTCTGATGATTCTGATATTATCAGCGATTAAATGCATCCCGACGGTATTGTTCATTATGTTACATTCAAGTATGACCACATCTTTGCTGTGGACAATTATCCCATCTGTCTCAGAACACCCTATCATGGTAAAACCGCTTACTAGTACGTTGCTTCCAGTTATGTTCAACACTGCTTGGTCCGTAGTGTTACCTGTGCTGGCATCAATCGTGGTAGTATCGCTGCCTTCTCCTATTATCTCCAAACTATCTTTGTTCACGACGATACATTCATAGTATGTTCCAGAAAGGACTTGGATTCTGTCGCCCGGCGACGCTTCCAGAATCGCTTGTTGAATTGTCGAGAATTGTGTTGGAACTTTCAGTATACGGCAAGCGGTTATACTAACGTTGCCCCAACATGCGCTTAGTTCGCGATCCGTATCGCAGAAGTCGCTTCTTCCAAAAGCAAGCTTGAACTCTTCTCCTGGCTTCAGATCAGAAATGACTATTCGTCGATAATACCATATTCCAGGCTCGTGTCCGCCAACATATTCCAAGACACGAGTTCCATCGGCAACATATCCCGACAAGTCCGAACGTAACAAGTATAATGATAATTGCTTTCTGTCAAGGTGAGGAGTGATATCGTCATACATGAAATGGCCTTCAACGACAACTCTTCCTGATGGGGGAATAATGAATATCTCAGTATGATAGCCAAAAAACTCGTAGCCAAATTCAAACGCTCCTGGATAACCACAAGTGTTGACTGAAACACCATCTCCATAAGGAGTCGAGATTTCGGCGATGTTAACATATTGCCCGTGCGGAACTGTGCCTTCCATCCATGAACTCGACGTCATGTCAACCGGAAAAGCACACGTTTCACAAAAGAAGAGAGATACAAAGATGAGAAACACAAAAACCTTTCCCTTCATCATCTCCATCTCCCATAGAATGGAGGAAAACGCAGTATTTACTCTTTATGGGAAGTCTGTCAGTCCCCTTTCCACACATTGGTGTATGTCGAAATCCCAACCCCAACCTTTCCTGTTTAGCTTGGAAATCAGAATCTGTACCCTTGCATAATCACAATAAGCAATAGTCTGGTAAGGATGGACATGAGAAGTGAGAATTCCGATAGTAACTAATTTATAAATCATAGTCTCTCAGAAAGTAAGGTCGGAAGACCTTGCCAATAAGAGGATAATCATGACCAAGCTTGAAGATCAGGTCATATCAGCCTTACAAGGCTCAACTGAAGGTCTGACCTTGTCCGAGATAGCTGTGGAAGTAGGTCAATCTGAAAAGAAAGTTTTCAAAGCCTTGCGAAAGCTATTCCAAAAAGGCATGATTGATTCGCAAAACCGCCGGTACAGATCTATCTCTGAATAATTCAAAAAAGGCTGGAGACCTGCCATGTCCAATAGTGAACTCACTCCCGTGGAAGGCCAAGAAGGAAATTTTGCAAAATATTGAAAGAAAAATGTAAGGCAAAGAGACTAGAAGATAGCTTCGCCGTCTTCTGTCTCTCGATCGTGTGGCTTATCGACGATATGAAGATCTGCTTTTATTTGGGACTGTTCCATGTTTCGATTATGAGCTTGCTGTCGCCGCCGGGTTCGAAACTCACTTTGACGTCAATAGAACCTGTGGCTCCTCTTCTTCCCTTTCCAAATTTCTTGAAAGGGAACATGCTGTCTTCAGCTAAGTACACTGGCAGATAGATCAAGTATTTGCCGTCTTTCCTACGAAACAAACGTCCTCTTCCTTCACTAACCATCTTTTAGACACCTCGATTTAATTCTACATTGAGATATGCTAGTATCACGAAGAAGTATTTAAGCTTTATCTCATTTGATTCAATGAAGCATCAATTAACTCAATGAGCAGCTCCAACATGTGAATCGGCTGCAACGAAAACGCAAGTGTAAGTGTAACAGAGAAAATCACTGTTAGTCCAAACGTGACGGAAAGTAAGATTGGCGACCTGAAAACTGCCTAGCATGATTCTCTCATGTCTTCTCAAGAATAGGTAACTTTTTACTGCAAGAAAACCTACTTGTGACGGGAGGAAAAGGCAGGTGGATTCTTCTTTAAGCGATGCACTGGAACGCACAAGCGAGATGCTGAGATTTGGGGCAGCCAATCAAGTTGAGAACTACGAAAGACATTTTTCTTCGCTAAGAAATCTCTACGAAAGTCTGACTTCCAATCTTATGATAATGGATATTGATTGTAAAGAAGCTTCGAATACAGCTGAAGAGTTCTTCGATGACTACGATGTGCGTTTTGCAGGGATAGATGGTACAATGTATTCGCGTCCACTATTCGACCTAGTAATCTTCTTCGGGGGAGCCTATGCCTCAACAGGCAACGTGATCTTTCGAGGTCATCATAAGCCAGAAATCAGATATGACAAGAGAACAATCCGTCGGAGCGCAGGAATCTCAAGCGTTGTACCCGTATATGTCAATGAGATTCCTGATATTGATCAGGCTTTTTTTGAGGGAGAACGCCCTGAAGAAGTGAAGCCATTAGGGGATGAATCTATAATCAGCAATGCTACCATTGCGAATTGGATAATGACCTTTGCTGAATACTATCTTGCCTACAGACTAGCGACAGATCCTGAACAGAAGATCGGCATTATTCTTCTAGACAGAAGCTTGTCGATTGACAGAGCAAGTTTTCTTTATGATACGTCAAAACATCAATTATGGAGAGCTAAAAGCAGTATTGTAGGATATGAGATCGATGGTGAACTTGTTGACAAGAACGATCTGATGATTGCAAGGCAATACGTCTTGAATGAAGGTTTAGGGCTGCCTCCGTCCAGAGGCGACTATTTACGTTACGCTATTATTCATCTGCTAAGGCGAAAGGGCAGTCTCTCTGAAGAGCAGATTTGTGCAGATTTTGAGATAGCAGATGATGAGAGGGCAAGACGAGTGAAGCGATATCTTGACCGTCTCATTGACGCAAATGTGGTGAGTAGAATCAATGGGAATTATGCTCTGGAAACACGATATAGAACCACTTGGAATCGGATTGGGAAGCTTGTAGCAGGCTTGGGCGATCGATTTTTCTCCACAAAGAGATATGATGGCATGACAGCCAATCTAATGAAAATTCTGAAAGATGGAAAAGAACAGTGGCTCACAACACTTGATATCGCATTTTTGACGCTCTTCACTCTTCACATGCTGATGGAAGAATGCTGGAAAAGACGGATCCTCCTAGTGGGCTTGACAAAGGATACGGCTGCAAGAGATTTCAAACGTCAATTAGTACCCATAATGCAGAATGAAGGGCTTCTGAGAAGAGCTGTCTCCCTGAAAGAGTTCGAGAAACTGCCAAATACGGATCGCATGATACTACAGTCAGTCAGTATCCTAAATCCCAATCAAATCGCTCTTCCCTGGGCTCTGGTGGAGTACGACTCCGCCTTCAGAACCATGATTCTAGACCTGAAAAAACGCAAGGGGTATGTCTCAGGAGCGATAAAGAACAGGATAGGCCTTGAAAGAGTATTCTTAAAGACATATGTACAATTGAGTCAAGCCAAAACAGATTTAATGCTTAGAAGCAATGTTCTTCTTTCAGATCGCTTAGTCTACCCAGAATATGATTATAAACCTGAAAATCTCGTCGAATTCTGGAACGAGTTTGGCGGCGCGAAAGAGCCATTGGAGATCATCTTATTCATCAACAAAGACGTTCCAAACAAGCTTCAGACTTTAGTGTTAGCTGTGTTGAGCGCCATGGCACCTTCTAACATACCTGAAGCTTTCGGCCACAACAAACCCCTATTCATTGCTGACAAGATCGCGAAGTGGAACTATGGCCGATTCAAGCGTATCGTGGACACTACAGCGGATTGGATACTCAACAATCATAAGTTGAGAAGATTCATATTTTACATGTCTTCTTTCAGAGAGAGGAGAGCAACAATTGAAGCTGCAAGAAGAGAAAGAATCTAACAGCTTCTGCTTCACAGACTTCGATGGCAGATTCCATGCCAGGCTGGCTGCAGTCATCCCAAAATACTTCACAGGTATTGAAGAAAGCAAGTTGGGAGGCACAGGGGCACGTTACCACTGTCGTGTCAAAGTTGAATATCAGAAAGACTTGATGGGACTCATGGAAGAAGGCATGCTTCTAGCCGTCAAGAACTTTAAACGTTCTCAGGCGAACCAGAAGATATACACGCTTATGGAGATCAGCAGGATCTGGCCAGAGCATTTCGGTCTGCGAGGCTTGTCAGACCATGGCTACTATCCTATGCAGTTTGAGATCATCGAACAGTCAGAGATGGATTGGCAGACAGACGACACCTCTACAATGATGATCCAGATAGATGCAATACCCATAAACTACGATTTGATACTTGACCGAAATCACGATTTCGAGTTCATCAAGGGTTTCTCGTATCCAATTGTTGGGAGTCCCATACATATCTTGAACAGCAACATGATTAATCGCATGTACAACCAACGTATAACTCAGAAGCTAGGTGTAGATGTCTCCAAAACTGTGGAGGATGCTCGAGTCGACCCTAGACTTGGAATCATCAAGATGTTCGAAGCCAGCCAAACCGTTGTACCCATATATGTTGACTTCGAGAAGCTTGTACGTTATCACTTCGGTGTTTTCGCCTTCACAGGAGGCGGAAAAAGCAATCTGATGTCGAACATCCTTAGACGTGTTTTGCTGCACACGCAGGATACGAAGTTTGTGATTTTTGACATAAGCTGTGAATACGTATTTCTGTTGTTGGACATCTTGGCCGATCCAACAGTATCCGCCAAGGTAGTTCTTGAGCGTAGAATAGATTCTCTCGAACAGTTTTTCAATTCCGTCGTCAAGCCGAGGGAATATGAGATAGATGAAAGGATCAAAGCTGGCTTGCGGCAGATCATGGATCAGGACAAACTCGCCTATTATCGGATGGCTCGGCACAAAGTCCCCAACTACGCTCAGTTCTTGGATGAACTCAAGTCTCAGAGAAAAGAGTGCATTAATAGACCCCATTACATAAACGCTATAGACAAGATTCATGACGCTATGCTGGAATACTTGGAAGAACATGGTTTAGGCGAGAAACAAGAAGTAGACGAGGATTTCGTGAAATACATAGACAAAGTTGCAGTCGACGCGGTTCAAGCATTCAAGGTTTCCGACAGAAGCGGATTGTACGCTTGGGCGACAACAAGAAACGAAATAGCTGACATGATCAGGAAAAAGCAGGAAAACGAGAAGGATACACATGGATTGACAGCAGAGATGATCCGCAGACTCTTGGAAGGCGAAAGCAGGCTTATTTGTGCTTCAATCTCAGACCCATTCATTATAAAAGACTTGGTCATAACTCTGACACAGGATCTGCTTGTAAGGAGAAAGAGAAGGTTCAAAGTCAAGCCTTACATTCTTCTGGTTTTCGATGAGGCACAAGAGTTCATACCTGCCTTGAGCGGAACATCAGGCATTGATGCAAAATGCTCTAGATACGTTGAAACTCTGCTCAGACAAGGAAGAAAGTACGGCTTAGGCGCATGCATAGCGACTCAAAGGATCGCCTACCTGAACACTAACGCTTTACAGCAACTCCACACATACTTTGTAGGAACCCTGCCCCGCCCTTATGACCGGGCATTAATCAGTGATACATTCATGATAGATAAAGGAATCTTGGAAAAGACTTTAGAGTTTGCACCTGGAGAGTGGCTTCTGTCAAGCTACATAGCTACAGGTATTGAGAACGTTCCCATATTCATAAAAGCCGACAACGCCGAAAGCGAGATAGAGAAACATCTAGGAGAGACAGCCTAGACACCTGTGATGGCAATTCGTCATCATGGTGAAGGAGCCGGTGTGATGCAGCGAGGGTCACAACTAACAGATGAGAATGCCTAGAGATTTAGTGGCGATCTGATCTATTTATTTGGAGAGGTCAGGAATTCTAGTCGAAAAAAGGAGAGTAATATCCAAGCAGAGTGATCTCTGGTTTCTACGTCCGTTTTGGGATCTGTTCCATAATCGTTTAATATTTGAGCAGGATATCTCTTAGAGGATGTAATATGAGAAAAAAATCAGCGTTAGTTCTGATCTTGTCTGTGTTATTGTCTTTAGGAATGTACAAGACATCTGATCATGTTAAGATTGAGGCAGACAATGGCTACTCACTTTCGTATTTTGACACGAATTCCGAGTATAGCAACGGTACGATTCCGGGGGATCCTCTAGACATTTGGTATGCGTGGGTCAACGTCTCGAAGACTCAGGTTATCTACTATACTCTGGTCTCCGATACTGTCAATCCTCCTGTTAAGAGCTTTCTAGGTCAGCACTTCCAGATTGAGGACGGAACTGACGTGTTTGTTGGAAACACTTTAGCGTTGATAGAAGTCTACAACGACACTAACCAGGATGGTATTCCACAGGCAAACTTTACATCAGGAGAGTCGGAGATTGCCTATTATTTGGAAGTAAATAGCAGCGTCAGCTACGTGATATCTCCAATCGAAAAAACTGTGGAGGGTGAGACTCCGCACTACAGATGGAGCTTCAGATATGAAACCATCGATGGTTTTCTCCAATATGCCAACAAGTCAGGGGGTACTGGGGCAAAAGTGATGATTGATCATCTGGGCTTCGATTATGATTTCTACTTCGTGGAAAACGTTTCCTACATAAAAACAGGTTACGATATTGGGAATATCACTAGCAGTGAACCTTTTGGAGAAGAACCTTCAATATCGCTTGATAATCTAAGCCTTTCAATACTCTTCAGCACCGTGATTGCTTCAGCTAAACCATACGAGGCCTACGTCAACGGGGAACCTTACAATTCCACGACAGCAACGAATCCTGCCATTCCAATGAGTGAAGGTCAGATTGCTGTGGAAATGATAAAAGCCGCCGAATTTCTATTCGGAGAAAACTATAACCTAACCAGGGGTGGAAGTATAGAGACATATGAGGCGAAATCAGAAGCAGCGGCAACTGAAAGCCTTCCAACAGGCGCACAATCTAGACTCGACTGGATCTTCGGCTATTTCGAAAAGAACTTAAACATGAGTGAACTATTTCCTTCAGCTTCTGGAATCGGTGGAAAAGTCAATCTGAACTGCAATGCATCAACGCTTCTCTACAGAATCTGCTATCCTCTCTGGGAAGGACTGGCGATTGATCATGACCCAATGTATGTGGCATACCTCTATGGCAATGTGATGATCTCAGAGTTCTTCTCATGGGTCATTCTGCCACTCTTAGTGATAACCACGTTGCTTGCTGCAATACTTCGAAAAAGGCCAAGTCTAGCAGGATAGCCTGAAACGCTTTCCACGCTTCTGACCGCGATAGATGCCTCAGAAATTCAACTTAGACCCTGCGTATCTCGGCATATATGTTGAAGATGTTGAAAGGATCTTGAAATGAGTAGGACAAGTCTACCCTATAGATCCTGTCATTCCGCTTTTCATAAGCAGGCGTTGCCATCTTTTGTCTGTTGCCTGTTGTATTTCGTCTATGATCTTCTCGAATTTTGGTGTGAACAGATGTCTAAAACGTCCCTGCGTCTTTAGATAGTCCTTTATAGGTTTCTTTCTTTCAGGTTTTAAGGCTATGACTTTGCTTGAAGTAGATAGATGATACTCGCCGTTTATTGATTCCCACAGAGGAAACATACAGGTCTCTACAGCCAGACTTGAGATCTCTATAGATTTGCTTGGGTCGCTTCGCCATCCGCGGGGGCAAGGTGCAAAGACATGTAAAAAGGCGGGGCCATCTACTTCTAGGCCTTTTCTTGATTTTGCGATCAAATCTTTCCAGTAGAAGGGTGATGCTGTGGCTACGTAAGGCATGTCGTGGGCTACCATAATGTCTGCGATAGGTTTTTTGAACTGAGGTTTTCCCGGTATGACTGATCCGGCTGGTGATGTTGTCGTGGAAGCTCCACGTGGAGTTCCTCCGCTCCTCTGAATACCTGTGTTCATATAGGCTTCATTGTCATAGAGCACATACAAGAAATCGTGCCCTCTTTCCACCGCACCTGATAGAGCCTGGATGCCTATGTCGTAAGTGCCTCCATCTCCAGCAAAAGCTATGACATCCACGTGCTCGTCACTTATCCTCCTCTTCTTTTTCAACACTTTCAAGGCAGCTTCGATACCTGATGCGTTTGCAGCTGCGTTTTCAAATGCTGTATGTATCCATGGTGTAGCCCAAGACGTATATGGATAAATGCTTGAAACTACCTCCATGCATCCTGTAGCGGTTGTCACGATGGTGGGTCCTCTGACAGCTTTCAAGACGAGTCTCATAACTGTAGCAGGGGCACAACCAGCACAGGCTCTGTGGCCTGACATAAAGAGGTCAGGTTTTGCGGCTATGTCTTTTGCCTTAAATTTCCATTCAGAAAGCATTTCTCATTCTTCCTCCTCTTGGCCTCTCAATCCTACATAGCGAACGCGATTCTCTGCTTTCCAAGTCTTCGGCAAATCTTGCAGCTCACTGTAAATGCCACGTATCTGGCTGGGGCTTATGTCCCTTCCGCCGAGCCCATATATGTAATTTGCCATAAGCGGACGGTTAGATGTTTCGTAGAGTGCATGGCGGATTTCTTGGAATACCGGTCCGCCGCCTCCTCCGAAACTCATGCTTCTATCCATGACGGCTACCGCCTTCATTTTCTCAAGTACTTTCGCAATGCTTTTGAGAGGCAAAGGCCTGAAAGTCCGGATCCTTAACAGGCCCGCCTTGATTCCTTCTGCTCTGAGTTCGTCTACGACACTTTTCACTGTTCCAGCAGTTGATCCTAAACATATTGCCGCTATTTCGGCATCATCCATAAGGTAGAGGTCAATCAAACCATCTCCATAATGTCTTCCACTTATCTGAGCGTATTCATCATGTACTTGCTTGATAGTCTTCAGCGACTTCTTCATGGCGTCCTCTTGTTGTCGTTTGAACTCAAAGTAGTAGTCTGGAAACGCCACGGGTCCAATGCTCAGAGGATTCTCAGGGTCAAGCCTAAAAGGTCCTTCTTTCTTTTCGTGGGCAATTACTCGCGGGATTTCACGTATTCCAACGAACTTCTTCACAATATCATCTGAAAGCACATGCACGTTCTCCAATGCATGGCTTAGTGTGAAACCGTCCAAGCAGACCATCACAGGTAGCAGGATCTCTGGATCTTCAGCTATGCGGAAGGCTTGAATCAGGGAGTCATATGCTTCTTGCGAGTTTTCAGCATAAGTCTTTATCCAGCCACTGTCGCGTTGACCCATGCTGTCTGAATGGTCGCAGTGAATGTTTAAGGGAGCTGAGAGGGCTCTGTTGGCTACTGCCATTACTACTGGTGTACGACATCCTGAAGCTACATAAAGCATTTCATGCATTAGCGCTAGGCCTGGCGCTGCTGTTGCTGTGAAGGTTCTGGCTCCTGTTGCTGAAGCGGTGATGCAAGCTGTCATCGCGCTATGTTCCGATTCTACGCATACGAATTCTGTGTCGACTTCTCCGTCAGCCACGTATTCGCTGAATCTTTCCACGATTATGGTTTGGGGGGTGACTGGATAAGCGGCGACTACATCAACGTTTGACTGTTTGGCAGCGTAGGCCACAGCTTCGTCTCCGTTCAACGCTAAGACTCTTTGTTTAACCAAAATCTCCATTTCAAAATGTTCCTCCGTCTACATTTCCATTTCGATGGCGTCGAATGGGCATTCGTTTGCACATATTCCGCATCCCTTGCAATAGTCATAGTTGAACTCTATGTCTTCCTTTTCGGGGTTCCAATGGATTGCTCCGTCTGGACAGAATATCACGCAGAGTGTGCAACGTGTGCACTTCTCCAGATCTCTTTTCGGCTTGTATGTCTTCCAATCCCCTGTCAGATACTCTGTGCTGGGTTTCCAGCATACTCCTGCTGGCGGAATCTCTCTCCATGTCTTTTCCTGCGTTGTCATTCAGATTTCACCTCGTTGTAGGATTCCTTTATCACAGCCATATTCTTCTCAGCGATAACTTGGTTAAAACGTTCCTTGACAACTTTCTCAAGGGCTACGGTATCAATAATTCCAGTGACGCGAGCCACCCCGCCCAACATGGCTGTGTTTGTGATCGGCCTTCCCAATATTTTCATGGCGATATCTGTAGCAGGCACGGTGAAAACCTTCCCGTCTTCCGCCCTAAGGGTCTTTCTCATACCAGCAGGATGCTGATTTGAGTTGACTATTATGATTCCCTTCTCATCCAATCCTTTCGTGACTGGAACAGTTTTCAATAGTGTTGGATCGAGAACAGCTATCACGTTAGGATTATAGACCGCACAATGAATCTTGATTGGTTCATCGCTTATTCTTGTAAAGGCAGCCACCGGCGCACCCATACGTTCCGGACCGAATTCTGGAAAAGACTGAATATATTTTCCTTCATGGATCGCCGCTCTGGCCAGTAATTCACTAGCAGTCCATGCTCCTTGGCCACCTCTACCGTGCCATCTGACCTCTAGGATCTTTTTCAAGTTGCAAACTCTCCGTGAATCTTTCAGCTTAATTTGGAAACCTGAGATATACACCTTTCGAAGAGAAAAGGCGAGACAAGACTTGGCGAATGCTACCTATTCCTGTGAATATGACTATGTTGATTTTTGGAATGAGGCTTGCCGCAATTCTTAAGTGGAAAATACAGTGAAATCTAGATGTCTAAGCATAATTGGATCGGGGAAAGAGTCTTGCGCACGGAATCTTCGAGAGGCACAGTGTTGTTGACAGCTGATGAGACTCTCATGAGTGATTATCATCACAATGAATTTTTGGGCTTTGGAACCTGTGCCCCATCGAATTTTGTGCCAGACTGGCTCTATAGATTTCTCTTTTTCCCATCGATCAGGACAAAAGACGGTGTGCCAAATGCTGCACCTTATGGACTGAGGAAGGTCGAAGCTCAACTTCTAAGTGAAGGTTTTGACGTGCTGACTGTTGTTCCCAGCGATTTGAGAAGGTATATTGACGCAGCACAGGTTCTGGGAATATACGTTATGGACCCATTTGGCTTGGGTCCAGCCTCAAGTACATTTGCTTCTGTCTTGAAGAGAGAGCCATTTCTCGCACGGTGTTTTCGTCTCTTGTTGAATAGACCTGAGGTTAGAGAGGCGAAAAGTCGAGGGTTGAATATAATCTTGGGAGGACCGGGCGTCTGGCAGTTCCGTCATAGACCAAAGTTTGTGGAGAAGTACGGGATAGACTGCATAATCAGCGGGGAAGCTGAAGGTGTGGTTGGCAAGATTTTCCGGTCTGCCCTGAATGGGGAGCGTCTTCCTCAGTATTACGAGGTTGGGATAGATGAAACACCTCGCTTGGAAGAGATACCTGACATTGCTAAGGCTTCTGTGAATGGTCTGGTGGAGATTGGCCGCGGATGTGTTCGAAGCTGCAGATTCTGCAGTGTCACTCTGAGACCTTTGCGGTGGTTTTCTTTAGAGAAGATACTAAGAGAAATCAATGTGAACATAAGAGTTGGTCAGATAAACTGGGTTTGTCTTCATTCAGAGGATGTTATGCTGTATGGCTCCAGCAATACTTTGCCAAATGATGAGAAAGTCATCAAGCTTCATGAGCTTGTTGGCAAGAAGTGCACGGGCATATGTTGGAGTCATTCTTCGGTGGCATCTGTATTGGCTAAGCCAGAGCTCTTTTCAAAGGTTGCTGAAATCGTACTGCAGAAGCAACCTTGGTGGGGTGTGGAAATCGGCATAGAGACGGGCTCATCGAGGCTAGCCAAGAAATTGATGCCTGCGAAAACACACCCTTTCAAGGCTAAGGAATGGCCTGAAATTGTTTATCAAGGTATGGGCCTGATGCATGACCATAATCTGATTCCAGCATGTACTTTGATGGTTGGAGTTCCTGATGAGACAGAAGAGGATCTGATAGAAACTATTGAATTGGTTGAAGATCTTAAGAGCTTTAGAAGTCTGATTGTGCCTTTGTTTTTTGTTCCTATGGGTAGGCTAAGTCATGAAGACTGGTTTAAAGAGACTGAGATGAATGAGCTTCACAGAGAGTTATTGGGCAGATGCTTAGAGCATGACTTGTATTGGATTGACAGGTTGATCGGTCTAGGGTTCACTGGAAAATGGTATCGAGGTATCTTACGTTTACTGTACAAGGTTTTTGTCAGTGTAGTAAAATTTAATGTAAGGAGAGAAGGCATTCTATCATCAGAACTGTATCATCAGCGGAGATTCACCGTGCCGTAGCGTTATTACGGTCGAACCAAGTGTTTGTACTGGTCTGCTGTTTTGATATGAAGTTTGAGAAGGAATGGAGAGTAGTTGATCAGACAATCAAAAATAGATAAAGGACTGTTTGCAATAATAGCGTTCAGTGGAGGAAAAGAAAGTGGCAGGCATAGTTGTAGTAAGAGACGTGATGTCTAGAGATGTGAAGGTTGTAAGGACCGATTCAAGCGTCAAAGAGATCGTGGCAACTATGAATAAGTTTGATATTGGCTCCATAGTGGTTGTGGCAGGTAATAGGCCCGTAGGAATCATAACTGAACGAGATATACTTCTTAGAGTGGTGGAGGCATGTTTAGCGCCGGAAGCCCTTACTGCAAAACAGGTGATGAGCAGTCCTGTGATAACTATAGACCAAACAGCCAGCATCGATGAAGCCGCCGAATTGATGGCAAAGAAGAGAGTCAAGAAACTTCCAGTGATGAACAAAGAGAAACTTGTAGGCATTATCACACTTACAGATATAGTTGCTAAAGTTCCTAAAATGCTCTCAATCCTAGAAGAACTTTTGAGACCATACCATCGCGCTTACTGACCAACATAATCGAAATGTTATACCTATTCTCACGGCTTCAAGACATGATAACACCTCAGAAAGATGGCAGTACAACACGTTCTCATATGTGACTAAGTTTAAATACCTCACTGAAAAACCAGAAATCGCATAAATTCAGTGTATGCCGCCGTAGCTCAGCTAGGTAGAGCGGCTGGCTGTTAACCAGTTGGTCGTAGGTTCAAGTCCTACCGGCGGCGCTACAGACAAACCGGCGACTCTACTTCCTTTTTCTGAAGAACTTCATGTTACCTACTGTACACGCTCGGTCTACTTTCAGCCATAAAAATTC
>JABAOF010006435.1_pt2 | contig 56939 bp, 48 predicted proteins | sample 7062171 | NCBI WGS metagenome assembly JABAOF01 (sample SAMN14538628, study PRJNA623070) | marine sediment metagenome | biome: marine biome [ENVO:00000428]; feature: marine pelagic biome [ENVO:01000023]; material: deep marine sediment [ENVO:00002113] | place: India: Gulf of Khambhat ... | reverse complement strand
ATCTGGGGACCTCCGTAGTCTCCCATGCGGTGACCACAATTTCCTCGTAACTCCCGAGGATAAGACGAAGCTACGGGATAGCCCAAAAGGCTATCCCGTAGCTTTATTTAGACACACGTGGATCGTATCTTTCACCAATTTATTCCCGATCTTCCCGGCTTCGAGCACTGCGCGATGCGGCTCGACTTCGAGTCCCGATCAGACCGTAATGACATGGAGTTCGGGTGATATGTCGTTATCCTACCGGGACACTCTTCTTACTTCAAAGTCCCAAAGGGAGGACTCCGCATTCCTCCCACGTATTCATTCTTCCCCAGGGAATAGAAACCCAGACAATGCCCCTCTGGTTACGGTTCTTTTGGCTGCATCTTTCCTGTGTTTTTCCTCCATCGCGATTTCACGCTTTTTTCGCTTAACTTTTGCCGGTCCCGGCTTATTGTTGTTGGTAAACTACAGAAGCACTATGGGTCTTTTCCGAGTTCTTGCGCAGTTTTATGCCGTTGGAAGAGGGTCTTACAAATCTGCAGCGAAGCATTCAAAAGTGCTAAGTATAAAGCTGTCTGAATTCTGCTTGTCTGACGGAATTCCTTCCTGCAAATAAGAGAAGACGCCAGGAAGAACGTGACTCTTGCCTGTGTAGCTTTCAAACAAGACCCAACGGAAAAAAGCAGTACATTCTAACCTTTCCTCCAGAGGAGGGGAAATATGATACCCAAAATGCTGAAGCTTTTTGGTGATTCCGCTTGTCGTCTTTGGGGTTTTAGCGGTGCAAGGATTCTCTGCCACAGCTCCGCAGAAGCCAAAGACCAGACACATCTCGCAGGACATCCGTGTGGATGCCCCCGGGTACGAGCTTTATACGCCTGCTACCAGACCTACCGTCAAGTGTCTGGGTGGTGGTGCCAAACTGGGCTGCCTGGATATCCAGCCCGAAGTCGGGGCCGTCATTCAGCACGATCAGATCGGAGATACCTGGTGTGACTTTCAAAAGAATGGCTCCATGGGCCGGATGATCTGGGTGAGCAATGGTGGCTACTGGCACGTCTCTTGGACCTATTCCGGCCATCCGTATCCTCCAGGCCCACGCAGCGTGGACGCCGGCTGCTCAGAGCCGGCCCTCCTCCCGTCTTGTCTGAAACGTGCGAGTGCGGATAGAAGGAATGGTTTCCTCGCTAATCACACGGCATAACCGGCTAGGCTTCCTCATCCTGCGAGTAATCTACGCTGGTCCGAACAATAGCTTAATCTGAACGCCTCCAGCTGCGAGCGTTCGGGCGCAATTACAGTGCACCCGAGCTTTACTTCCCTTCGGCGCATGACCATGTCGGTTAGATCCGTTGGTTTGATCCGGGAGGGGAAAGTCTACCTGCTCAAAAAACAAAAGAATTGGGTACCCACGAAGGTGACATTGCCGTTGATAAACACGACTCCAGTTGGGAGGCTTTTTATCACTTCAGCACAACCCTTCTGATTATCTCGCAATGTGCGTCGGTGTCGAGCTCACAGAGATAGAGTCCGCCGGAGACCTTTTCCCTTGGGAGTTCTTACTGTCCCAGATAACCTTTTTCCATCCTTTGGTCTAAAAAGCGTCAATCGGCTTTCTGACCTTCTCGTTTTTCAGATTGTAGAGGGTGAGCTTTACCCTCGCGTCCGTTGGCAAGAAGTAGCTGATGTTCGTGAAAGGATTCAACGACTGGGTTCAATGCGAAAAAGCCGAAGATGTTCTCGGAGGTTTAGGTCGTCGAATTCGTCTACGCGGTTGACTTCCAGGAGGTTGATCTCAAAGCTATCCCAGTCCAATAGACGGACTACCAAGACAGCAATGGCTTGACACGTGTGCCACCGCCTTTAAGCCCCATCCCGCCCGATTCAGCGTACGGTAAAGCCTTTCTGATGCGCTCCCATCTCGTGCAATTGTCAATGGGATTTGTATTTGGTTTGTCCGGAAAGTCCAACAAGACCCGGATTCCAAACCTCTCGGGACCTAAATTCAGCCTGACACGTCTCAACATCTATGCCGTGAATTGAAGGTCAATCTTTAGGCCATTCGAATGTCACCTTCCGGTAGCCCGCACCCAGAGACGCAGATAGAGCCCCCGGATCTGGAGGGTCTCGCAGGAGTCCAACAAGAAAGCGAAGTTCTCTTTTTGGGCGTCTCGATCCGTTTTGGATAAGCACCTTCTGGATAGTGAGTTACGGTGAATCTCGGGGAGACCGCCGGGTGTCCATTTTTAAGGATTTTTTAAGAGAGCTTTAAGGGTTTTCTTAAGCCCCAGAAGTTAACTTGTCCGCGAAAAGAAAAAAAACCGGGATGAGATTTTCCCCTTCCTCTCATACCGGCTCAGGATGGAGCCGGTGGCGTGGAGAGAAGGTGTAGCTCTCCACGCTCCCGGTTGAAAAAGAAAGGACGGAGCAAAGTGAAAACAGGAAAAGCAGAAGACCTGGAGGTGTTTATGATAGAAAGAATGCCTTGGTGGGGGTTCTTGGAGATGTTGGATTTCAACCCAAAGCCAGGAGGTACCAATATGAACCCGAATAGGTCGAGACAGAACTCGAAAGCCGTTAACCGTAAATCCAAAACTGTTTCTGAGAAAGGAAGGAAAGCCATGAAAGCAGCTGCTTTTATTCTGGTAGCGTCCTTTGCCGCAGTGTGCACGTTTTCGTTCACTTCGACTAACATAGCTGCGGCTGCTCAGCCCTATGAGTGCGAAGAGGATCTAATCGAGGTGATGTTCGCGCAGGATTCCAAGGTGCGCTTCCGCGAGGGTGAGATAGTTGATCTAGCGACAAACGCTCTTGCCGGAGTCGACCAGGTATTGGCCAAATCTACTGTAGTTGAGTGGCAGAGGATCTGTGATGTGTCCGAGGAGCGGCTGGATCAGATTCATGAACGCGGTGAGGCCAATACCGGCAAGTCGCTTTACAATCTGAATAACATCTATCGGGTGCGTATCAGCAAAGAACTTGATGTCTGGGAGGTCAGCAGGGAGTTGGAGACACTTCCGGGAGTGATGCTTGCCCGACCCGTGCCCAAGCCGATGCCTCTTCCCTGGCCGGGTTATTACGAACCGCAGCAAGGCTACCTGGATCCGGCAAGTTCCACCCCCACAGGAATCGACGCCAGATATGCCTGGGGCTGGTGGCCGGGCGGTGATGGGGCCGGAGTGACAGTGTGCGATCTAGAGTATAGTTGGAACTACAATCACCAGGACATAACCAAAGCCCTTGGCTCTCAGATTAACTCCAATGTGGTTGACCCCTTTGGTGACAACAATCACGGTACTGCAGTTATGGGAGAGCTTGTTTCCGATAAGGCCGCCTGGGGAACCACAGGCATCTGCTACAACTCGAATCTGAAAACCTGCGGAACCTATTTTGGCAGCCCTTATCCAAGCTGGAATGTAGCCGGCGCTATGGCCGTGGCCATCGCCAATCTATCCCCGGGTGATGTTATCCTACTCGAGCAGCAATGGGATTACGGCGACACCAATACCTATCAGTGCCCGGATCACATTCCAATTGAGTGGTGGGGGGATACCCATCCTGGTGCTCAATCGCGGAATGCAGTCTATGTTGCCATCGAGAATGCCGTAGCCAACGGAATTCACGTGGTGGAGTGTGGAGGAAATGGCGGCGCCCCGGTCAGCCTTGTGGGTTACAACACTGATAATCTCACCTGGTATGGAAATTCAGGGGCTATCATCATAGGCGCCGGTGGGGTAACAGCCGGAGGTCAATATCCTGAGGGAGACCTGGAGAGGTTGTGCTTTTCCAGCTACGGCTCCAGATTCGATCTGCAGGGATGGGGCGAGGAGGTGGTGACCACCGGATACGGTGATCTGTGGAACGCTGACGGACCCAACCTGGCCTATACCAATAGCTTCTCCGGGACCTCGAGCGCGGGGCCAATAGTTGCCGGAGCGGTTGCCTGTTGTGTAGGTTACTGGAAGACTTACGTTTCGCTAGCTTTGCCATCGCCTGAGTACATTCGTAATCTACTGATCAACACAGGAACGGTTCAGGTAAATCCGGGAACCGGGCACATCGGCCCGCGGCCAGATCTCCAGGCTGCGATTAGCGCCATGTACCAGGCCTACTACTGGGTCGACGCCACGGCATCTCCTGTGGACGCTATGGGAGGCTACGGGTGTGCCTGGGGCGACTACGATAACGACGGTGATCTGGATCTCTACGTTTCAAGCTACAACTACGGTAGCAGGCTGTACCGAAACGACGGCGGAGGAGTCTTCAGCAGCCCCTGGGCCAGCAACACTCCCCCGAACGACCATTATGACGGGACGGGCGTAGCCTGGGGTGACTATGACAACGACGGTGATCTGGATCTCTACCTGGGGCAAGCCAATGGACAGCCGAACAGGCTGTTCCGGAACGACGGCAGTGATACCTTCACCGACGTGACCAACGGGCTTCCACTGGGCGACGCAGGAGATACCTATGGCGTAGCTTGGGGTGATTACGACAAAGATGGCGACATCGATCTATACATAGCGAACCTGGGCACGGCCAACAAGCTGCTTCGGAACGATGGTGTTTCCGGCTTCACTGACGTCACTTCCGGAACTCCACTGGGCGATGCGGGAAGCGGTTGCGGTGTAGCTTGGGCTGACTATGATAATGATGGAGACTTGGATCTTTATCTTTCAAACTACTTTAATGAAGCCAACAAGCTCTTCCGAAACGACGGCGGTGGCTCGTTTACCGACGTGACCGCATCACCGTTGAACGACGCAGGGAACGGCCTGGGGATTGACTGGGGTGACTACGACAACGATGGAGACCTGGATCTATATCTGGTGAACTGCAACGGCGCAAACAAGCTCTTCCGCAACAACGGCGGTAGTTCCTTTACGGATGTGACCAGCGCTCCTATGAATGATGCCGGCTTTGGCTATGGTTGCATGTGGGGTGACTACGACAACGACGGAGATCTCGATCTTTACCTGGCGAACGGCGGCGCCTCAGGTGAAAACAGGCTATTCCGGAACGACGGCGGGACCTTTGTTGATGCCGCCAGCGGGCTCATCCGAAACACGGGACCGAGCACTGGGGTGGCTTGGGGTGATTACGACAAGGACGGAGACCCTGATCTATACGTCACCAACAACAATCCGTATCGCAACAAACTGTTCCGGAACGAAATAGGCACAGCGAACCATTGGCTTCACGTCAACCTGGTTGGGACCACCACGAACGTGTCCGCAATCGGTGCCAGAGTGCGCATTGTCGCGGCTGGCGTGTCGCAGATCCGCGAGATCTCAGGCGGCTCAGGTTGGTGTTCTCAGAATTCCTTGACTGCCGAGTTTGGCTTGGGATTCAACCTGCTGGTGGACACGCTGCAGATCCAGTGGCCCTCCGCNNCCTGACATTTTACCAGGGAGGATTTGCGCGCGGCGACGCCAACGGAGATGGGGCGATTGGCCCAGGGGACGTAGTCTTCCTCCTGAACTATTTGTACAGAAGCGGTCCCGCTCCCAATCCTATGTGGGTCGGAGACGCCAACTCCGATGGCACGGTCGGCCCGGGAGACGTGGTCTATCTGCTGAACTACCTGTATCGATCCGGACCTCCTCCCTTAGCGCCCCGATCAGGGGAATCTTCTGCTGGTGCCGCCAGGTTATCCACCAGAGGACACGCTGAGATTTCACTCGTGCTGGACAAACAGCGGAGCCCGACTGATCCTGAAGAAATATCAGCGATCTCAGTAGCAGGGAGCTTCGATAGAGACGTCGCCATGGTGCACTTGGAGATCGAATTCGACCCTGATCAGGTCACGCTGCTCAATCCTGAATCGACTCCACTGACAGAAGACCTCCAGATCTTCTCCGGAATCAAGGATGGGATGCAGAAGATTGGCGCGGTGGACTTAAATTCTAGGAACCATCTGGCACCGGGAGAAGGGACACTGCTCAAGTTGCGAGCCAAGGGAAAAGACTTAAGCAACATCAGAATAGCCAATGCGATACTCATCGGAACTGATGCGGTCCGGCTCAATGTGGATATCTTCAGCGAGCTGAAGGTCAGGGAGTCCGGATCCGCACCTCAGGATTTCTCGTTGTCTCAGAACTACCCTAATCCATTTAACCCTCAGACTGTCATCAGCTATTCTCTGCCTCAAGATGCTCACGTGACTTTAGTTGTTTACAACATCCTGGGACAGAAGGTTAAGACCCTGGTGGACGGACATCAATCAGCTGGTGTTAAGACGGCATGTTGGGACGGGACGGATGATAAGGGGGACCAGGTGTCCAGCGGCGTCTATTTCTACAGGCTGGAAGCGGACCGGTTCTCGGAGGTAAGGAAAATGCTGCTGGTGAAATAGTCGGCAAGGGTTAGCAGAAGGCCGGGCGTTCAGTATCCAACAGAGAATTTCTTTATCCAGTTGGAAGCCAGATTGAAAAAGCCCTCCTCGGAGAGTTTCCATTGAGGAACCGCTGCCGGGGAGGGCTTATGGTTTTCCCACGCACCCGACTGAGAATCCTTCGTCTTCCCAAACCCGGTGAGGAATGCTAAAGAGAGATCGCTGCCAAAGTGAAAGAGCGCCGTCACCTTGCTGTCGCCGGTCTGCGAAGCCGTCAGCGCGGATACTAAAGAAGAAGGAAAGTGGGAAGATGTGACAAGAAATGGGAAAAAGGCTTGACAGAAAAACTGATTTGGTTATATTATATGCCGATGTAGGCATATAGGCATACAGGAGGTACGATGGACAATTACGTTGAGGTTTTTAAGGCGTTAGCAGACAACACACGATTGAGGATCATGCGATTGCTGTCAATCACTGATCGTGAAGTTTGTGTCTGCGAGATCATGGATGCTCTGCAGCGCCCTCAGTACCAGGTATCCAAGCACTTAAACATCTTGAAAAGCGCCAAACTGGTGGAAGGGGAGCGGAAAGGCACGTGGGTTTACTATTCCCCTTTGAAGAAGCACTCACCCTTCAATCGGCAGCTTTTGAAGTTGCTGAAGGACCAGCTTTCCGATACAGAGTTCCTTCAAGACGCCAAGAAGTTGAAGCGAAGACTGCGACTTAGAGATGGCGACACGTGTGTGGTCGGCGTTGCGAACAGACGAAATGCCGGGTGTGCGAGCGTAAGAGAAAAACTCGGCTGAATCACCTGGCTCCGAGGAAAGCAAGTGTCAAAAACCCACGAGCATACGAAGAATGACGTGATTGGTAAGAAACAGGCCAGAAAGCCGAGCCTGACAGCCTGGATTTGTCTTGGTTTGACATTCGCTGTTGTCGTAGCCATTGATTTGATCTTTCTTTTGCCTCACGGCCAGGCAGAACCCCCCAGAATATCGCTTTCGGAAACCTTCTGGGATTTTGGACGAACGCCCCAGCACAGCCGTGTTTCCCATACCTTCTGGATTAGGAACGTCGGGGGAGACACGTTAAGGATTATAAGAGTCAAATCCGGGTGAGGATGCACCCAGGCTCCGGTTGACAAAAAGGAGCTGGCTGCCGGTGACAGCACGAGATTAGAGATAATTTTCAACTCAGGCAAGACCAGACATAATGTAAAGAAAACCACTCGCATCTTTTCCAACGATCCCAGCGATTCGGTGACCCGGATCACTATCGCCGCGGATGTCAAGCCTGAACCGTACAGTGACTTTTCCGTTCAGGTATCGCCCACCATTGTGGAGTTTAGCTCGGAAAGGGCGTCGGAGGATTCGGAAATGGAAATAAACATCAGGAACACAGCTTCCCAAGACCTGGGCCTTGAATTAGTGGATCTCCCTTCTGACTTCCTTGAGGCAAAGCTGTCAGACCAAGTCCTTAGACCTTCCGAGGAGGTGAAACTGAAGGTTAAGCTCAAAGGGGAACTGAAAGAGACAGGTCTGACGAAATCGATCACACTGGAGCTCGGCGATCAAGACAGCAGTCGCTTTACCATTCCCGTCAGGAAGTAAGAAGCTGCCGGGCAGATTTCGGCTTTCAACGAAAGGAGTAAGAAATGCACCCTCCAAAATGCAGACTGACTTGCGGCATTATAGGGGCTTTGTCGCTGGCGATGACGATCTTCACCCTCAGCTGTGGAAACCAGAGAGACGATAAAGTAAGCGCAAAGGAAGCCACCACGGAGAGACCGCAAGGGCAGTCCTCCGAACCGGTGCAGACTCAGATTGAGCCGTCAGAGGTCTCCCAAAGAATGTCTCAGGCGTTCTCGGATGGCAAATATACCTATCTTTTTTTCTATGAACCAGGTAACGGCAACTGCGAGATCATGGAAAAGAACTTGGATTCATTTGCCCGGAAGACAAAGAAGGATGTCGAAATCATCAAAGTTGACCGCAAGGACCCGAGGAATAAGGACATAGTCACCGGGCTGAGGACCCAGACCGCCCCTATCCCTCTGACCCTTCTTTTTGATCCCAGCAGCGCTATTGTTGCTGCTTTCACAAAGGTGGTCACGGAGGAAGAACTCACACAAGCTTTTCCCTCTCCTAAGAAAGTCGAAACCTTAGAATATATCCGACAAGGCAAGGGAGTAATTCTATGTTTTTCAAGCAAGCGGATGCCGTCCAGAAAAGCGGTCCAGACCTGCTGTTCTCAAGCTCAAGACGCGCTAGCGGGAAAGGCTGAATACATCCATATCGATTTATCAGATCCTAAAGAGGCGGGATTCATAAAAGAACTGAGGATTGACCTCAACATGGCCGAACCGATCACCTTTGTCATAAATTCCCAGGGTCAGGTGACCGGCAAATATGGGACAGAGGTGCAAGTCGCTAACCTGGTTGAGGCGGCCACAAGAGTGGTGAAGAGTGGGTGCTGCCCTCCGAGCAGCGGAAAATCGTGCCCACCTGCAACGCCAGAAAAGAAATAGGCAAACTCCAATGCAGAGGAAAAAATGAATTTGAGAAGAATCATACTGAAGGAACTCTTGGAGAGAAAAAGGCAATTCCTGACCAGCTTCATAGCCATCCTGTTGGGAATAATCGTAATAGTGGCGGTCAAATCGGTTTCCAATTCCTCAGAGAAGGCGGTAGCCATCCAACTCGACAATTTGGGAGCCAACATACTGGTCTTGCCACAAACCACGACCATCGATAACTACTATGCGGCCGACATTAACGCACCGGAGATGCCGGAGGATTATGTCGACCGGATAGCTAGTTCCACCATTCAGGGTGTAGACAACTTGTCTCCCAGGCTGTCGGCCCGAGTAGAAGTAGAGAATTATTCTCTGGTGCTCACCGGGATTTTGCCTAAGAATGAGTTGGCCTCAAAACCCATCTGGCAGACTGCCGGGTTTTCTGATCCCGGTTTGCAGGCGGCTTGTGATCCAAACAACATTATGAATGAGAGTCGCGGATACGAAGACCCAAGACTCCAGCGGCAACCCATAGATTCACTGGGCGAGTATGACTGTTTGGTGGGAAGCGATGCCGCTTCAAACTTGGATTTAAAAGAGGGTTCTGTGATAAACATCAAGGACACCGAATTTGAAGTCGCCAGAGTGCTTCCCCAGACCGGAACCGTGGATGACGGTCGAATCTTCGTTCATCTTCATACGGCTCAACAAATATTGGGAAAACCAGGGGTGGTAAACGCCATAGAAATCATGGGCTGCTGTTCTGCCATCTCCGAGGGGCTTTTGGGGAATCTGAGAAACATTTTACCTGACACCAAAATCACCACCATCAATCATATTGTGCAGACTCAGGTGGAGACCAACAAGACCATGGAGAAATTCTCCGTGATCTTTCTGATCATCATAATTCTCGTGGGAGGTATCTCCATCGGCAACTACATGTGGTCAAATGTGGAGGAAAGGAAAAAAGAGATTGGCTCCCTGCTAGCCATAGGTGCGTCTCCTAAGGACATCTATTACATCTTTGTCGGCAAAGCGTTAATCCTGGGACTGATCGGCGGCATCGCTGGTTACCTGTTGGGCAGTTTAGCTGGAATGATCTTGGGGCCTCAAATAGCTGGTGTAAAGGTCTTGCCCATTCCTCTTCTGTTTGTCTGGGCGGTGGTTATTGCGGTCGGAATCAGTGTAATCGCCTCCTTTTTCCCGGCCAGGAGGGCGGCTAAGTTAGATCCGGCTTTAATCTTACAGGAGATATAGATGATCCGAATAGAGAACCTCTCAAAGACATATAACAGCAAAGGGAAGGCGGTCCTTGCGCTCAGGGAAGTCTCTTGGTCCATCGAAAAGGGAGAATTCGTGTCGATTGTGGGACCCTCCGGCTCGGGCAAGACCACCTTGCTCTTGTGTATCGGGGGATTGATCCATCCCTCCTCCGGAAAAGTCACCATAGAGGGCACTTCCATCTATGACTTGGATTTCAAAAAGCGAGCTACATTTCGGCTAAGAAATTTAGGCTTCGTTTTTCAAACCTTTAATCTCATCCCTTACCTGACCGCCATTGAGAATGTTCAGATTCCCTTATCTTTAGCCGGAACCTCGGATGGCACGCAGTCACAAAGAGCAGCAGAACTGCTGGAGAAGTTAGGACTGGCGGACAGGGTTGACCACAAGCCCCGGGAACTCAGCATCGGGGAACAACAGAGGGTAGCCGTTGCCAGAGCCTTAGCCAATAATCCAAAGATAATCCTGGCGGATGAGCCGACCGGGAATCTGGATCCGGATATGACCAGGGAAACCATCGGCTACTTAAGATTATTAAGCAAAGCCGGCATCACTGTGGTTATGGTGACTCATAATCCGGGTGCTGCTGAGTGCGCCGAACGAAGGTTGCGGTTAGTTGGTGGAAGATTAGTCCAATAGGCTGGTAGAGACAACAAGTCAAGGAATGTGCAGCTCTCAGAAGGACTAATTCGGCAAAAGATGCATGCGCAATAAAAGAAACTCAGTGCACCGGCGGTTGTCGGTGCTTTTTGATGTTCCTCCGAAGCGCGCGAGACAAAAGATAGTCGGCCAGAGAGCAAACAAACGGTCTGTCTCGTCGTACCCTAGGTAAAGATGCGCATAGTCGCATAAAAACATGTAACCGACGGAACGAATTATGGTTGACTTAGATCTGATTGAACTGCAGAGCGCTTATCTTAAGACTATCGCTCAGCCCACCCGGCTGAAAATCCTCTACTTCCTTAAAGATGGCGAACAGTGTCAGTGTAAGATCATACCCAAGATGAAGGAAGACCAGTCCAACATCTCCAGACACTTAACCCACATGAAGGACATGGGAATACTTGAATCTCGCCGGGAGGGGGTTTCGGTTTACTACAAGATAAAAGACAAAAGGGTTTTCAGCTTGCTTTCTATGGTAGACCAGATTGTGAAGGCGGAGATCAAAGAGAAGGCAAGGCGGGTCAAGATTCTTGCGTGAAAATCCATGAGCGGGCGCTAAGTTAGGCGGGACAATCCAGCGCCCTGGCTCGAGGTTACCAATTATGTCGCTGATTGAGATCCTACAGAGCGGCGGGGAAGCTCTACTTGAGTATCTGTCTGCCCACGTGCTGACCTGCCTGGTGCCGGCCTTCTTCATAGCTGGCGCCATTGCCGTATTTGTTTCGCAGGGTTCGGTGCTGAAGTACTTCGGCGCCAGCGCCAGGAAGGTAGTGGCTTACTCCGTTGCTTCGGTGTCCGGAGCTATCCTGGCCGTCTGCTCTTGCACCATCTTACCTTTGTTTGCCGGAATACATAAAAGAGGAGCTGGCTTGGGTCCGGCCGTCGCTTTTCTTTATTCCGGTCCCGCAATCAATATCCTGGCGGTCATCTACTCTGCGAGGCTTCTGGGCTTTGATCTGGGTATGGCGAGGGCGGGAGGAGCTATTGTCTTCTCCGTGGTGATCGGTTTGATCATGGCTTTGATCTGGAGAAGAGAGGAGTCGGAGAAAGTCAATAATCCAGGAGAGCTGGCCTTACCTGTGGAAGAGGAGAGAGACAGACCCCAGATCGTGACCTTCTGGTACTTTGCTGTCCTGGTGGGAATCCTAGTCTTCGGTGCTGCCCAGGAGTGGCTTATAACAGGCGTGCTTTTGGTAATCTTGGGTTTGATCCTTTATATATGGTTCAAGAGAGAAGAACTTGGATACTGGATGTACCAGACGTGGGATCTTTTCAAGAAGATATTTCCCATCTTGATCGCGGGCGTTTTTGTGGCGGGAATTATCAAAGCCATAGTTCCTCAGGGAGTGGTGGAACAATGGCTGGGGGGAAACGGGGTCAGGGCGACTTTCATAGCCTCCATCTTCGGGGCCTTGATGTATTTTTCGACCTTAACTGAAGTTCCCATCATACGAGCCCTGATGGATCTGGGCATGGGAAAGGGGCCGGCTTTGACCTTGCTTCTGGCCGGTCCGGCTTTGAGCCTGCCCAACATGATTGTTATCGCCAGAATAATGGGTATCAAAAAGACGGGCGTATACGTTCTGCTGGTGGTGATTATGGCCACCATAACCGGATTGATTTTTGGAAATCTAATCTTGTCGGAGGTGTAAGGCATGAAAATCGAGGTCTTAGGTATGGGATGCAGGAGGTGCCACCAGCTGGAAGAGCAGGTGCGTCGCGTTTTGAAGGAATTGAATATCGAAGCTGATGTGGTGAAGGTCTCCGATCTTGACAAGATCTCCTCTTATGGGGTCTTGATGACGCCGGGTCTTGTGATAAACGGCAAAGTGTATTCTTCGGGTAAACTGCCTGCGATGGCGACGCTGAAGAAATGGCTTGAGGAAGAAAGGAACAAATAGATAGTTGAGCGCACTCTGGACCATTTCTGAATTCCGCAAAGCCTGATGGAAATCAAGAAACAGGCGAGCGAAAAGGAATCATATGAACGAAAGCGTGATTAAAAAACTCTCTTTTCTGGACCGTTTCCTGACCTTGTGGATATTCCTGGCCATGGGCGTCGGGGTTTCGTTTGGGTATTTGGTACCCCAGGTGGAAGGGTTCATCGGCCTCTTTCAGGTAGACACCACAAACATCCCCATCGCCATTGGTCTGATTCTTATGATGTATCCACCGCTGGCCAAGGTGCGCTATGAGGAGCTGGGAGACGTGTTCCGTAACTGGAGAGTCCTGGGTCTGTCTCTGATCCAAAACTGGATCGTCGGACCCGTTCTCATGTTCTTCCTGGCGATTTTGTTTCTTTCCGGCTATCCCGAGTACATGGTGGGCTTGATCATGATCGGGCTGGCCCGCTGCATCGCCATGGTGATCGTCTGGAACGAGTTGGCTCACGGAGACACCGAGTATGCGGCGGGACTGGTAGCATTCAACAGCATCTTCCAGGTCTTCTTCTACAGCGTTTATGCCTATATCTTCATTACTGTCCTGCCTCCTTTCTTCGGGCTGAAAGGGAGCGTGGTTGACGTCACCATCGGTCAGATAGCCAAAAGCGTTTTCATTTACCTGGGCATTCCTTTCATCGGCGGAATCCTCACACGTCTGGTGCTGGTGAATGCCAAGGGCAAGGATTGGTATCATTCCCGTTTCATCCCCAAGATCAGTCCCATCACCCTGATAGCTCTGTTGTTTACCATCGTGGTCATGTTCAGTCTGAAGGGTGAGCTGATAGTGCAGATTCCGCTGGACGTTGTCCGGGTGGCCATCCCGCTTCTGATATATTTCGTGTTCATGTTCCTGATATCCTTCTACATGGGATGGAAGATCAGAGCGGGGTATTCCAAAACCACCACCCTGTCTTTCACCGCGGCCAGCAACAACTTTGAGCTGGCCATCGCTGTCTCGGTTGCAGTTTTTGGAATTCACTCCGGGGTTGCCTTTGCCGCCGTGATCGGACCTTTGGTGGAGGTTCCGGTTCTGATCAGCCTGGTCAATGTGGCGTTCTGGCTCAGGCGGCGGTTTTTTGCAGAGGAAGTCAGATTGGAGGTTCCAGAGGTGGTGCAAAGCCCCGGGGTTGACTCATGAAGAATCAGAAAACGTTAGCTCATTCAGTCTATGGGTACGAGAACATTAACTTAAGAGAAGTCTTGCTGCTTTTGTCTTTTCTCTGTTCACTTCTCTTGGCTATGAATTCAGCAGGAGCAGAGGAGCAGAATCCGCAAAAGACCCCAGCTGTAGCAGAAGAGGACACGAATTCGAGGGCGTCCAAAGAGAAAAATCCGCCCGCAGATATAGATAGTCTGTTTGTGATTCACTTTCATCCTACGGTGCAGTGTTCCTGTTGCATAAACGTCGGCAGCTTTGCCAGGAAAGGTTTAGAAAAGTACTACGCCAAACCATACGAAGAGAGGCGAATTATTTTCAAGGAATGCAACATTGATGAGGACTCTGTCTCAGCAAGAAGGTATGAAATCTTCGGATCTGCACTGGGGTTCGAGAGATTTTATGGAGAAAGGGCAGAATTCAAGGAGATTGAGTCCGTTTGGGAGTTTTGCGAAGATCAAGGAGAGTTCCTTCCGCATTTCAGACACGAGCTGGATCGGTTCCTGAGTTCGTCGAAAAAGGACACATCCCAGGCAAAAGTACCCGATGTCGATACAGACGAGAAAGTGCCCGGAGACAAGAAATGATGAAAGTCGAAATATTGGGTCCCGGCTGCCCTAAATGTGATGATACCTTCGAAAGGGCCAAGCAGGTCTTGGATGAGCTTGGATTAGAGGCAGAACTGGTTAAGGTTACGGACGTTTTTCAGATCATCGACCGCGGAGTGAACGTAACCCCGGCCCTGGTGATAGACGGAGCTATTGTATTCCAAGGCAAGGTGCCAACCACGGAAAAGATAAAGGAAATCCTAGAAGATCGGATTTCGGCGAAAGAAAAACCAGCATAAAAGACCGAGCTGCCAGGTGAAAACAAAACTGGTAACAATAGAAGGCAAGCAGATAGGCATAGTAGGGTTAGAGGAGGTCTTGGAGGATTTTTCTCAAGCCGGAAGAAAGCCTGATGAAGACGTGAAGCATGATCTCTTGAAAAGGCTTAGAGAACTCAACTATATTCCCGCGTCCAAAGAGGAGGTCTATGGTTCGGCCTTCTTGGACGAGTACAAAAAATTCCGCCACCGGAAAGATGGAAAGGCCGAGACGGAAAAGAAAGATTCAGGCACCTGGCAGGGTGTTCCCAGAGAAGAGGTGCCGTGGTACCCCACCATCCGGGAGGACTTATGCGACGGTTGCAATATCTGCGTGGAATTTTGTTCCTTTGGAGTTTATGAATACGATGAGGAGACCAACAAGGTGAAAGTGGTGAATCCTTTTAACTGCCAGGTCGGGTGCAGCATGTGCGCGCTGAAATGCCAGCCCAATGCAATACTCTTCCCACCTTTGACCATCCTGGAAGCGTTCAGGAAAAGATGATAGGACTCACATACACAAGAATGGAACAAGAGACGTCACCGGAGGCAAGAAATTGAAACTCAGACGAAGCACACTAGTCGCAGGAATCCTAATCGCCGTAGGAATTGTACTCGTTTTAGTCATCGGTTGCTCCGATCAGACAGGGGAGAAGTCAAAGACCGAAGCCGCGAGCGGCGGGTCGCAGGCGGCTAAATTGCCCACGCTGGTCGATTTGGGAAAGGGAACCTGTATCCCCTGCAAGAAAATGAAGCCGATCTTAGAGGAGTTGACGGTGGAGTACCAAGGCAGGGCAATCGTGAAGGTGATAGACTTAAGATACGAGCCCCGGGCGGCCAGACAGTATGGAATTCGGCTTATCCCCACCCAGATATTTTATGATGCCAATGGGAATGAAGTTTTCCGCCATGAGGGATTTATGGATAAGAATTCCATAAAAAGGAAATTCGCCGAGATGGGGGTAAACTGATATGGAGTCGATCCTGTCCAACATTTCGGACGTGATAAATCATTCTCCTGCCCTGGCATATCTGGCAGTCTTTGTGGGCGGATTGATCTCTGCTTCCAGTCCGTGTGTGCTGGCAATAATTCCACTGGTGATTGGCTTCGTGGGCGGTTATTCGGAAGGGAACAAAAAAAAAGCAGTAACCTACGCCCTGGTGTTCGCCTTGGGTCTTTCCATAACGTTTACCATATTGGGGGCGATTGCATCTCTTGTCGGGGGCCTTTTTGGTGACGTGGGGACGTTTTGGTATTATATCGCCGCAGGCGTGGCAGTTATCATGGGGCTTTATCTGGTTGGCATATTGAGATTCAAGATACCGCAACCTGTTTCTCTGAAAACGAAACACAAAGGAGTTATCGGTGCATTTCTGCTTGGCCTTCTGTTCGGTGCAGTATCCTCTCCCTGCGCCACCCCGGTTTTGGCGGTTATATTGGCTTTCGTTGCCACCAAGGCGAAGGTGATCTATGGGACATCACTGCTCTTTGTTTATGCGGTTGGGCATTGCGCCTTGATAATTCTCGCCGGTATTTTTACCGGTTTCGTGGAGAGCTATGCCAAGTCTAAAGGGGTGAGCAACTTCTCGGCCCTCACCAAGAAGGTCAGCGGAGTTTTGATCTTTCTGGGAGGTTTGTATATACTGTACCTTAATGTTTGAGAGAAGTCCCCAAAGACCACCAGGTGCGTCTGCGGCTGTGAGAAAGCCCGATTAAGTCTCTTCCCGCAGACGCGGCGAACCTCCTTTCGTCCCTCATTGTCCAACATAAATTCAATAACGAGCCTGAGACGGGCCAGAATGCAAGATGCCCGATCACGCCGCCATTGGCGGGCGATTTCCAATGAATCGGGCAATTACGATTAGGGATGATTGAGCGGGTCGATAAGTGGGAAGGTTTCCCGTAGTTGCTCAATTCATTGAGCGATGATGCCCGATGAATCGGGCAACTACCATCAGGCAAGTTGGATGGCTCGGAAATGACTGTTGATGAATGTCCTTGGTAGTTGCTCAAATCATTGAGCTACAAAGCCCGATAAGTCGGGCAACTACGACTATGCCCGTCAATTGGGCAAAGTGATGGGGACACAAAAATGTCGATCTAATGAGGGTAAAGAACGGAACTAGTACTCGCGGTAGTATTCTGATCGATAGTCCTCGATTTTGGCTTCCTCTCTGACCTGAGCGAACCAGTCTTGGTATACCTGAGTCTGCTTTTTCTGCATGAGCACGGTCATAACTGAGTCTCTAACTGAGACAAACAGGCTGTCGTCTAAGGCTGTCTTCGACACAAGCTGAATGATAAACGTGCCCCGATTAGTCTTGACCGGTGATGAAACCTGGTTTCGGTCAGTCAGAGAGAAGGCCTTTCCGATGAATTCAGGCGGGTTGCCTATTGGCGGAATAGATGAGCCTCGAGTGAACTCGTCCGGCTCAGCAAACGTTGCATCATTGTCCTTCGCCGCCTTCTTCAAGCTTTTCCCGTCCTTGATCTGGGCGTATATCTCTTCCGCCTTGCCGTAAGCCAACGAATCAGCTTTTATCTTGACCAGCTTTTGCCTTATGACTTGTTTGACCTCCTCCAATGGAGAAATCCCAGCCGGTTTTCTTTCCTTAATCTGAAAAACATAAAAACCCCTGCCGGTCTCGAACAAGTCGCTTTTTTCGCCCACCTGGTTGTCGAAGGCAAACTCATGCACGCCGGGAATGTTGCCGATTCCGGGAATGGTCTTTCCCTGCGCGAAGGCGCCGGTCTCCCCGACAGATAGGTTTTCTTCTTCAGCCAACTGGGCGAAATCAGAGCTCCTCACCCGGTCGGCGAAGTCCTCCGCCGTCTCTTTGATCTGCTCTAAGGTCTCGTCCGACGGAGATATTTTGAGAAGTATATGGCTGGCCTTCACCTCCTCTTTCTCGCCCTTTCCTTTCTTGTCCTCCACCTTTATCAAATGCCAGCCGAATCTGGTGTTGACCGGATCAGAAATCTCTCCGGGGTTAAGTGCGAAAGCGGTTTCCTCAAACGGAGCGACCATCATCCCTTTCCCGAACCAGCCCAGGTCTCCGCCATTCTTGGCCGAAGCGTTGTCTTCAGAGTAGTCCAGTGCCATCTCGGCGAAATCCTCTCCCTGTAGAATCTCTTCTTTGATCTCCAAGAGTCTCTGTCTGGTCTCCTCTTCGTCTGCCTGGCCGGGCTTTTTCTCAAAGAAAACGTAGCTTAAGTTGGCGGTTGGATCGGCCTTGAACTCCCCCTTGTGTCTTTGATAGTAAGCATTTATCTCCGTATCACCTACCGGAATATCCTCCTTCTGGAACTCGTACGTCGGCACCAAAATATACTTCACCTTCACTTTTTCGTTTTCGTCCTGATAGAATTCCCTCAGCTCCTCATCTGTGACCCGGACCAATGCCAAGATAGATTGCTGAAGCCTGGCTAACTGCAGATTTGGCCGGATCATGCTTTCTACCTGTGCCCAGGGCACTCTGGGATCATTCAAAGCCTGTAGGTACCTTTGATAATCGAACTGCCCGTCCTCGGTTTGGAAGGAAGGGTGTTCCTGAAGCTCCTTGGGAGGATATCTTCTCATATATTCATATAGCTCCGTGTCAGTAATTCGGATTCCCCTCTTCTGTGCCTCCTGATTCAAGAGGATCTCGTTTACCATGTTGTTCCAGACCTCATCCCGTATCTGCACCGCCGTCTCTTCATCCACGTCCCCTTGTTCCTGTTCCGCCTGTCTTAGAGCTTGGTCATAGTAATACTGAAACGCGAAAAGCTCGACATCCTGTCCGTTTATGGTGGCCAGGACTCCCTTCCTTCCCTGCTTTCTGGCGGAGAACTCCATACCCCAAGCGAAGATGATGGTTCCCACGAAGGCGGCGATCACCACCCAGAGGATCTGCTTGGTCAGCTTTCTCATCGCTTTCATCATAAGGCATCAAACTCCTTGCTGAGATTCTAACGCATTCAATATATTATCTATTCGGAATTTGGCAAGTTGTTTTTATCCAGCTCCCTTGGAGTCAACTAGGTTTCGCTGGTTGCAAAACCTAGCCTTGCCTTTGCATCTTGCACAGCTTCACAATTCTGTTTACTCTCGGCAGGATGGGAAAGTTTGAGGGGCTTTTGACTTCCGAGCAGTGTTTGTGGCAAGAAGAATAAAACAAGATAGATCGAAAACTCAGGCGGACGCCAGCAATGGCGTTCCTGCGTAGGAAGACTAATAGCGGAATACCATTGCCGCCTGGTTGGCCAAGTCGAGGAAGATATTGGGATATACGCCGAAAAGCAAGACACCTACGACGCAGATGATCAAGGCGATCTTGAGCATGGCACCTGTGGAAACAGAGCTTTCTTGCGTGGTGGCTTGGAAGTACATTTGCCTGACCACACCCAGATAGTAATATAGGGAGACTACGCTGGTCAGAACGGCAACGATCACCAGCCAAATGTAGCCCTGTTGGATGGCGGCGGAGAAAAGGTAGTACTTTCCCACAAATCCGGCCAAAGGTGGAATCCCGACCAAAGAAAGCATGAAAACGGCCATCATGGCTGCCAGAGCGGGTGTTTTTCGCGAAAGCCCGGCATAATCCTTGATCTCGTCGCTTCCAGTAATGTTGCTGAAGGCTATGGCGGCGATGAATGCCCCCATGTTGGCGAATAAATAAACGAAGGTGTAGAAGGCCACCGAGGCGACTCCCCTGGCAGTGGCGGCGACCACCCCCAGCAGAATGTATCCGATCTGGGCAATGCTGGAATAAGCCAGCATCCTTTTGATATTGCCTTGAAGCAGAGCGATTATGTTTCCCAGGATCATGGCCAGGGCAGCCAATACCGCCATAAGCAAAACCCAGTCGACCTGGAAGAGCAAAAACGATTTGTAGAAAACGCGCAGGAAGGCTGCAATCCCGGCTGCTTTCGAGGCCACCGAGAGAAATGCGGTTATGGGCGTGGGGGCACCCTCGTAAACGTCCGGCACCCACATGTGAAAGGGAACCAGAGCTAGCTTGAATCCAAACCCGGCGATCATGAAGATGAATCCAAGGACCAAAGCAGGACCGATTCCCCCTTGAGAGAGAAAACTGATTATTAGCCTACTCTTGACCTCACCCAAGAAGGTGGTTCCGGTGAGCCCGTAGATCAAACTTATGCCATAAAGCAGCAGGGCGGAGGATATTCCTCCCAGAATCAGGTACTTTAAGCCGGCTTCGCTGGATTTGAGCTGGTCCTTTCGATACGAGGCCAGGACGTAAAGAGGGATAGTAGCCAACTCTAAAGATACGTATAAGGTCAACAGTTCGCCGGCGCAGGCCAGAAACATCATCCCTACCATGGAGAGCAAAATCAGGCCGAAATACTCTCCCTGATTTGAATGGAACCTCTTGGCAACGTCAACAGAGGAGGCTATGGTCAAAAACCCGGTGAGCAGGAATATCAAATTGAAGAAAACGGAGAAAGAGTCCGCCACAAACATCCCGCCGAAAAGCTCTCCTTTTTGAGACGTCAAGACCAAAGTGATGGCTATGACTATGCCCAGAAGAGCTGGATAAGCCAGATTATGCTTTTTTTCCTTGCTGGCGAAGTCCAGAACGAACAGCAGGATAGCCCACACAAAAATGAATATCTGAGGCAGCAGTAGTTGAAAGTTCATGTTATAATTCAAAAGCAAGCATTTAATGTTGAAGATTTTGCGTCGACTATCCGGTTACCAGGTGGACCACGTTCTCAATGGTGGCTTTGATCATGTTGGCCAGCGGAGACGGGAACACGCCGATTCCTATCATCAGAATGGCCAGGGGAATCACGGTGAATATCTCTCTTCCGGATATCTCGGTCAAACCCTCCCACTTGGTGTTGAACTCGCCCAGAAACATCGCCTGAATCATCCGCAGGAAGTAGCCCGCGGTTATCACCACTCCGACGATAGCCAGAGGCACGATCACCTTGAAGACAGGGTATGCCCCCACAAATACCATGAACTCACTTACAAAGCCCGATAGCCCGGGCAGTCCCAGCGATCCCAGGCAGAACATCATCATGATGCCCGAATACACCGGAAGCTTCGTCCACAACCCACCGAAAGCTGCAATCTCCCGGGTATGGGCCCGCTCATAGAGAACCCCGACCAGAAGGAATAGCGCCCCTGTGATCAGACCGTGGGAGACCATCTGGAAGACGCACCCGGACATGCCGGTGACCGTTATGGCGGCCAATCCCAGCATGCAGTAGCCCATATGGCTGACCGAGGAGTAGGCGATCATCTTTTTCAAATCCTTCTGAGCCATGCATACCAGCGCACCGTACACGATATTTATCAGTGCCAGGATAGCAATGGGCACGGCAAAATAGATGGCGCCCTGCGGAAACATGGGATAGCTGATTCTCAAGAATCCGTAAGTTCCCATCTTCAGCAGAATACCCGCCAGGATTACCGAGACGGCGGTGGGGGCATCGACGTGCGCATCCGGCAACCATGTATGGAACGGGAAGACTGGAACCTTGACCGCAAATGCGATGTAGAAGGCGGCAAAGACCAAGAGCTGAAAGCTTCTGGTAAGCTCTGGAGCTTTCTCGATCAAAACCATCATGTTCAGCGTGTGTGGCTCCACGGTGAAGTACAGCGCCAGAATGCCCACCAGCATGAAAAGCGAACCGAACAAGGTGTACAAAAAAAACTTTATGGCGGAGTACTCTTTCCTTCCGTGTCCCCAGATTCCGATGAGGAAATACATGGGAACCAGGACGATCTCCCAGAATATATAGAAGAGGAAGAAGTCCAAGGCGGCGAAGACCCCTATCATACCCACTTCCAAAAGAAGGAGAAAAGCGAAGTATTGCTTCACCCGGTCCTTGATGTCTCCGAAAGAATAGATGACAGATACAAAACACAAAAGCGCGGTCAAAAACAGCATGGGAACCGACAGCCCGTCTGCACCCAGATAATAGGTTATCCCTAAGGAGGGGATCCACTCATACCTCTCCACAAATTGAAGCTGAGATACGGAACCGTCATATCCGGCAAGGAGAATAAAAGACAGAACCAGGGGGACGAAGGAAAACAATCCGGCAAGAAAACGAGCAGCCCCCTCTTGTTCTCTTTTCAGCATCAGAATCAGTATCATCCCCAGGAGTGGGATGAAGATCATCAAGGTCAGAATCGGGTAGTTCATGGAATCTCTTCTCCTCCTTATTGGCTCAATTGGAATGAATCAAAATGAGACTCTCGAACATATCCTGTACAGAAGGTTCACACTCCAAATCTAGCTTAGCTTGAAAAGAATGATCAGAACCAGACCGAAGAATATGACAAAGGCGTAGTTCTGCAGTTGTCCTGTCTGCATTCTTCTGAGTCCGGATCCAATCCCTCCGGTGACGTATGCTGTCCCGTTAACCGCTCCGTCAACAATGCGGCTGTCAAACCATTCCTTCACATCTGACAGGAAGACGGTGAAGTTGCCCACGCCATTCACCAGCCAGTCGACAACACCGACATCCAGCTTGGCGAAAAGGAAGTCGCACAGCTTCAGCACTGGATTCACGATTATGGCATGGTACAGCTCGTCGAAATAGTATTTGTTATAAAGCACCTTATAAGGGAACGCGAATTTCTCTTTCAATCTCTCCGCAGAAATGGAGCCTTTGTAGTACACGGCATAGGCGAAATAGATCCCGGACAAAGCCACGATAGTGGAGATGATCATCAAGATATAATTGGGTTCCACATGATGGGGCTCATGATGATACACAAAGGAGGAATATCCATGTTTAAGCCAGGGTATTCCCACCCAGCCGGCGAATACGGAAAGAAAGGCTAAAATCATCAGGGGGACGGTCATCACCTTGGGGGATTCGTGGGCGTGATCGAACCGGTGCTGATCCCGGGGCTTGCCAAAGAAGGTGACGAAGCAAAGCCGGAACATATAAAACGAGGTCATTCCAGCCACCAGGGTTCCCACGATCAGAAATATGGGATTAGGATAATGACTTGCTACTGTAAGTATCTCGTCCTTGCTCCAGAATCCGGATAAGGGGAAGATCCCTGATATGGACAGCGAGGCGATGATAAAGGTGATAGCAGTGACCTTCATCTTGGGGTAAAGCCCTCCCATATCCCAGATGTCGTTGGTATGCACGGCGTGAATCACGCTTCCCGCTCCCAAAAAGAGAAGAGCTTTGAAGAATGCGTGAGTATATAGGTGAAAAGTGCCAGCAGTGTATCCACCCAGGCCTAAGACCATGATCATGTAACCCAGCTGGCTTATGGTGGAATAGGCTAACACCCGCTTGATGTCGTTTTGAACCAGTCCTATAGACGCCGCCAGAAATGCGGTGAAGCACCCGATGACAGCTACCACTACCGCGGCACTTTCGGCCGCCATGTATATGGTCATGGTTCGGGCGACTAGATACACGCCAGCTGCCACCATGGTGGCAGCGTGTATCAGTGCGGAGACCGGGGTAGGGCCCTCCATGGCATCTGGAAGCCACACATGAAGCGGAAACTGGGCGGATTTGCCCACTGCCCCGGCAAAAATTAAAATTGCTCCTAAGGTTAATAGTCCGAACGGAATGTGTCCTGCCTCCATCGCGTGGAAAATCTCCCTGAAGTTGAAAGTCCCGGCTGCGGTGGTCAGGATCAGAATGCCCACTATGAATCCCAAGTCTCCGGTGCGGGTGGTGATAAATGCCTTTTTGCCTGCATCGGAGGCAATCTTCTTCTCAAACCAGAAGCCGATCAAAAGATATGAGGTCAGGCCCACCAGCTCCCAGAAAACGAATATCCCCAGGAAGTTATTAGCCAGCACCAGACCAAGCATGGAAAAGCTGAAAAGTGAGAGGAACGAGAAAAACCGGGAAAACCTGGGGTCACCAGCCATATATCCGACCGAGTAGATGTGCACCAACATCGAGACGGTGCATACTACGAACAACATCACTGCAGTAAGCGGATCGATCAGCATGCCCATCTCGATCTTGAAGCCCAGAAGGTCAATCCAGGTGAACTGAAATTCCGAAGTTGTCGGATTTTTGAGTACCTCGGCTATCACAAACAGGGAGAGAACAAAAGAGATGCATATTGCGCCGATCGAAATGAGCGAGCTTAGCCTCTTGTTCTTGTTGGTGACGAGCACGGTCAGCACAAAGGCAATTAAGGGAAGCAGCGGTATTATCCAAGCATTTGCTGACATATAGTAATTCTTACTTAAAGTTGCAGGCTCTGATTCTCTACCATTTCATTATGTTTATGTTGTCCACGTTGACGCCCTTGAAATTCCTGTATATCAAGAGCACGATGGCCAAACCCACTGTGGCTTCGGCGGCGGCTACGGTAATTACGAATATGGCGAATATCTGTCCCACGAAGTCTGTGGGTGTAATAAATCTCGAGAAGGCGACGAAGTTGATATTGACTGCATTGAACATCAGTTCGATGGACATCAGGATGCCGATGGCGTTTCGGCGGGTCAGAACGCCAAAGATGCCCACACAGAAAAGAATGGTGCTTAAAGTCAGGTAGTGAGTCAGGCCGATCAAGACTTACTCCTTCCGGGCAATGACTATCGCCCCGATTAGAGCGGTTAACAAAACCACCGACACCACCTCGAAGGGCAGGACGTATTTGGTCAGAAGCAACCTGCCAATGCCCACGGTGGACTGAACCTCCGCCGCCTGAGAAGACAGCTTCCAGGCAGTTCTACTCAAGGTGAAGACGGTGGCGACCAAAAGTGCAGCCACAATGATTATTCCCGGGATCACCTGCTCATTGGATTGCCTGATTTTGGCACTGTAAAGCTTGGCCGTGAGCATGATGGCAAAGATCATCAGGATAGTGATGGCTCCCACGTATATCAGCACCTGAACCGCCGCCAAAAATTCCGCAGAGAGAAGCACGTAGATGCCTGCCACCCCGAAGAAGCATAGCACCAGGAAAACAGCACAGTGAAAGATGTTTTTCAGGCTGACCACCATCACGGCTGAACCTATGATGATGGCGGCAAGTATGTAAAAGATGGCAGCAGGAACTCCGCTCAGCAACTTTCCTTTTCCTTTCCTGAATTCTGTTTGATGCATCGGCATTAGGAAATGCCGATGCTCACCTTTTTAAAGCTTCGGCAATTCCCATTGCCGAAGCATCAGGACGCCGGTCAGTAACTTTCCTTTTCCTTTCGTGCGTTTGGATTCGCCTGGCCGGAAAACGGCCTTCCGATTTGGGCCAACTTCGCCTTGTTATAGATCAAATCCTTTTTATCGTAGACAGAGAACTCATACAGGGGAACCAGCTTTATGGCTTTGCCCTTCACCGGGCAGACCTCCTCGCAGAGTCCACAGTAGATGCATATCCCGGTGTCCACCTCGAACACCTCAGCGAACCTCTTTCCGGCCTCGTCCTTGGTTGAGCTGAACTTGATGGCGTTGTTGGGGCAAGTCCGGTAACAGAGGCCGCAGGCTATGCACCTGAGCTTGTCTGTCTGCGGATCAGTGAGAAGCACCACGCACCCGCGGGACCTCTCCGGCATGGTCCACTTCTCTTTAGGGTATTGCAGGGTAATAGCGTGTTTCCCCAGATGCTTGACCGTCACGGTCAACCCCAGGATCAGATTGTAGACACCTGCATATATGGTCTTAATCAGCGCCATGATCTTAAGCGAAAAGTCCGGTTAGAATCAGATTCAAAAACGCCAACGGCAATAGAAACTTCCAGGTAAAGCCCATCAGTTGATCCACCCGGATGCGGGGGTAGGTCCATCTGAACCACATGACCACCAGGATGACCCCGAAGGTCTTGATCAAAAACCAAATCCAGGAGGGCAGCCAGGGTCCGTGCCAGCCCCCCAAAAACAGCGTGGTGCTGACTGCGCTTATGGTAAACAGATTGGTGTACTCGGCGAAGAAGAACATGGCGAATTTCATCCCGCTGTACTCGGTATTGTAGCCGGCCACCAGCTCCTGTTCCGCCTCCGGTATGTCAAAGGGGGTCCGGTTCACCTCGGCTATGGCTGCCGTGAGGTAGACCAGAAATCCAATAGGCTGTCTGACGATATACCAGTCCCAAAAGTGCGCCTGCGATTTGACTATCTCCACCATGGAGAGAGACTGGGCCAGAAGAACCACGCCCAACACCGACAGGGTTAAGGGAACTTCGTAGCTGACAATTTGGGCCGCGGATCTGAGTCCTCCCAAAAGAGACCACTTATTGTTGGATCCCCAGCCTGCCATCAGAAGCCCCACCACGGTGAAGGTGGTTATAGCTAGAATGTACAGTATGCCGATGTTAAGGTCCCGAACGATCAGCCCCTTGCCGAAGGGGATGCATACGTACACCATAAGAGCCGCTACAAAGACGACTAAAGGCGCTACTACAAAAACAGCTTTATCCACCTTGACAGGAACTATGTCCTCCTTCTGAATCAGCTTTATGGCATCGATGACCGTCTGTCTCCAGCCGTGCCAGCCGGTGCGCATCGGGCCGAACCGGACCTGCATGTGGGCGGACACCTTTCTTTCCCACCAGACCAAGAACAGAGCAGCCACGGAGATGAAAGCAACTATGACTCCCGATATGAGGAACATGGAGAGAAGGTCCAGCCAGATGTGCGGAATGCCCCAGCGGGTGAACAGCCCTTCCAGCCAAAGGTAGACTGTCTTAAAAACCTTATCTAACTCGAACAATAACTAACTCTCCTTAGTAGTTGCCCGATTTATCGAGCCCTCCTATCTCTGTTGCATCAGCATACTGTCATCCTGATGCTCGCGCATCGGGACTATGAGGTCCCGACGAAACAAGAATCATCTATCTATCTACATCCGGGATGATCACGTCCAGGCTGGCGAAGATCACCACCAGATCGGCGATCTTCCAGCCCCGGACCATCTCCGGTAGAGCTGCCAGATTCGAAAAGGAAGCGGTGCGCAGTTTCGTGCGATAGGGGATGGTTTTATCGCCTTCGGAGACGACGTAGAAGCCCATCTCGCCGCGGCTAGACTCGATCCGCACGTAAGCTTCGCCTTGGGGTGGTTTGAACACCGGTTTAGTCTTGGCTTTTATCTCCCCTTCCGGTATGGACCCCAGAGCTTGCTCCACGATCCTGTTGGCCTGCCTCATCTCTTGGATTCTGACGATGTATCTGTCCCAGGAATCCGAATTGGTGCCGGTGGGAATGAGAAAATCGAATTTGTCGTAGACCGAATAAGGTTCTTCCTTTCTCAGGTCCCATTTAAGACCGGTAGCCCTCAGGTTGGGCCCGGTGACTGAGTAGTCTATGGCGGTCTTCGGATCAAGTATCCCCACCCCTTTGGTTCTTCCCAAAAATATCGGATTCTCGGTGAGGATAGCCTCGTACTCATCCACCCTGGGCTTAAAGTACCTCACGAACTCTTTGGCTTTTGGAATGAACTCAGGCGGAAGATCCCGCGAGACCCCTCCCACTCGCATGTAATTGAAGGTCATTCTCTGTCCGCAGGTCATCTCGAAGAGATCTAAGATGTATTCCCTTTCCCGAAAGCAGTATAGAAACGGCGTGACTGCTCCCATATCCAAAGCGAACGTCCCCAGCCAGATGAGGTGACTGGCAATACGGTTCAGCTCATCCATTATCACCCGGATGTATTCGGCTCGCTGCGGCACCTCAATTTCCGCCAGCTTCTCCACTGCCATACAGAATCCGTGGTTGCAGATCATAGCCGTAACGTAGTCGATCCTGTCGGTGTAAGGGATGTACTGAAGATAGGTTCGATTCTCGGCAATCTTTTCCAAAGACCTGTGCAGGTAGCCGATTATGGGAACTACATCTACTATCACCTCTCCGTCCATTTTGAGAAGCAACCGGCAAACCCCGTGGGTGCTGGGGTGCTGCGGGCCCATGTTGACTATGAACTCTTCGGTCTCCGCCTTTTCCACGGTGAGAAGAGGCGACTGAAAGCTATTTTTGGGGTAGTCTGACAAAGTCTCTTCCCTCCCAATCCCTTCTCATGGGAAAACCTTGATCCCAGTCCTCGGGCAGCAGTATGGGCCTGGGATCCGGATGATTCTTGAAGGTCATGCCGAAAAGCTCGGCTATCTCTCTTTCGTGCCAGTTGGCTGCATTCCATACCGGCGTCACCGAATCCAGCTCTCCGTCTCTGGCAACGGAGGTCTTTATGGCTATCTTATGTCGGTGGGTAAAAGAGAAAAGATTGTAGACCACCTCCATATGATCCACCCAGTCGATGCAGGTCATGCAGGCCAGAAGGTCGAAGGAAAGCTCACGAGTTTCCTTGGCGAATCGGCATACCTCCGGGATCAACTCTCCATCGACTTTGAAGGCGACGTCCACGCCCACAAAGGGAATCTCCTCAATCTTTTGGGGGAATTTGGTCTGGAAAGTCTTGAGTATCTCTTCTCTGGTCATGGTTAGCAGTTCTCAATGCAGCACCTAGCTTCAGTCGAGCCCTGGCGACTTATTTCAACTCCAGTCCGCAATTTTCTGTTTTTTGATCTTCTCTTGCAGCTTGATGCATCCCTCCATCAACGACTCCGGTCGAGGAGGACAGCCCGCAATGTAGACATCCACCGGGATGATGAGATCCACCCCTTTTACCACGCTGTAGGAGTCGTAATAGAAAGGCCCTCCGCTTACTGCACAACCTCCCATGGCGATGACGTATCTCGGTTCGGCCATCTGCTCATAAAGTCTTTTGACCCGAGGAGCCATCTTGTGGGTCAAGGTTCCGGCCACAAACATCAGATCCGATTGTCGGGGAGAGCCCCGGAATATCATGCCGAACCGGTCGAAATCGTAGCGCGAAGCTCCGGTGGCCATCATCTCCACTGCGCAGCAGGCCAGGCCAAATATCATGTACCACAGAGAGCAGGCCCTGGAGTAGTTCAACACGTCCTCCAGAACTGTGGTCACCAAACCGCCGCCGGGAAGATGCTCCAAATACACCGGCACCTTCTTGATCAGACCCATTTCAAAGCCCCCTTCTTCCAGACATACACCAAACCGAAGATCAGAATGGCCAAAAATATCAGCATCTCAATAAAAGCAAAAAACCCCAGGCTTCTGTAAACCACTGCCCAGGGGAACAAGAAGACCACCTCCACGTCAAATATCACAAAGACCAACGCATAAAGGTAGTAGCGGACGTTATACTGCACCCAGGCGCCACCAATGGGCAGTTCGCCGCATTCGTAACTTTCCAGCTTGTCGGGACCGGGATGATGAGGGCGAATCAGGCGCGCGAGAAAAAAGACGAATATAACGAAGATCACACCGATCAGGCAAAAGAAGCCTACGTACGCGTAGTCCTGAAGCACAAACGAGTCTGCCATGAACGCTTTTTAGTGGTTACCGAGTTTCTTCATCTTGCCCAAAATCCAGAGTAGCAAGTGAATTTCTTCACAAATGGTTTACGCAAAAAACAAACTTTTCGCAATTTGTCAAGAACTTTTTCGAAACTTTTTTTGAAATTCTTGTAACCAAAGGTTGTAACAGGGATAGAGGGAGTATTACCTGGTGGCCAAGAATGAGGCGCGAGATGAACTTGTCCTACCGCCGAGAATGAGAAGCAACGCGATGGCCTCCGGCAACGCGGTCCTGTCTCAGACTGACGACCGGGGAAAAGGAATTTCTGTCGGAGACGAGCCAAATTGTTCTTGACAAAGGGAGTGCAGAATTTATTTTACACGGATGTTTTGTTAGCACCCTAAGTCAGCTAACAAGTAGTCTAATCCTCTATTAACAGGAGGTTGAGAAGATGAGAAGAACTCTGGCAAAGGTGACGATAGTAATGCTTTTGGGGGGATTATTGTGGGGCAGCATGGCCCCATCCAGTCTGTCCCAGCAGCTCAAGATAGGCTACGTCGACGTGGTGCGCCTGAAGCAGGAGTATAAAGAATATCAGCAGGCCGAGGCTCAATTCCAGAAGGAGATGGCAGTCTGGCAGGCGAAGGCAGATTCCATGCTGGCCGAAATGCAGGAGTTGTCGGACAGATTGGAAAAGCAAAACCTGATGTTAACCGAACAGGCAAAGAGTGATATCAGAGAGAAACTCTTAGTCAAGCAAAACGAATATCAGATGTTCGTCAATCAGGTGATGGGACAGGATGGGGAGGCAGCCCAGAAAGAACGTGAGCTGTCAAAGCCCCTGATAGACAAGATCAATACGGTGATAAAGCTTATAGCCCTGAAGGGCAATTACGCATACGTATTGGATTCCACTGCCGGAAGCGTTCTGTATGCTGACGAGAAATACGACCTGACAAATCAGGTGCTGGCAGAGTTGAACAAGTGAGGAGGTAAGGGACGGTTTGCCCCAGATCAGTCGTGTCCGGTCCTGCCCAGGGAGGACGGCCGGTATGCTTAATGGGAATCTTAAGGGAACTCGTTACATACTATGTAGTTTTGGGGGCACAAAGTTTTTTGAAAAAAGTTGATTTTTTTTCTTGACTCCAGTGGGGAGAGGAATTAATTTAAAATTAAACGGGACAATAATTGAGTGCGTATTAAAATTGCAACCGGTGTTCGAGAGCAAGGGAAGGAGGAAGGGGAAGAGTTTAATTGAATTGAACATTGATACTCTTCAGGAGGGGATCGAAATTCTCTAACTTACGCAGAAGGCGAGTTTCCTGCAGTTTCAGGATTCCAGTTTGACCCACCCGGGCGTGCCACGGAGGCATCAGCAGTACTAACGTTTCACAGCTTAAGACCAGAGGGCAACCAAAAAGATATTTGTTAAGGGCTGGTAGCTTGCAGAAGGCAAGGAATGGTTTTGCCAAAAAAAGCAGGCATGTATACGTATAGCAAAAAGGATTTACTGGACAGATATTGTCCTGAATAGCCTTGGCAAGTGCGTAAACCGTAACTATATCCGGTGCAAGAAAGGAATCCTGATTCATTCGTGAAGAGCGTCGAGATGATGAAGGGGCTTGATATTAATCTTCAGGGGGTTAAAAGGAGGTGGTTACCAAGATGTTGAAGGGGAGAAAAGAAGTGAAGAAAAGGGTTAACGGTAACTTCAAAAATGAGGTGAAAGGAGGTTCAGTGATGTCCCGAAAGATCTTAGCAGGACTCGTGGTTCTGGCTTTTGTCTTGGTCGGCTCAAGTGCGCTGGCGGACAATTCAGTTCCCTTGAGTTACCAGGTCATTCCCGCCAAAGCTGGGAACACCGTGACGGTGAAGCTGTATCTGGCGAATGACAAGGGCATGGCTGGTTGTTCCATACCTTTGAGCTTTGCTGCTCCGGGCTCAGACATCGAGTGCACTGCAATCAGCTTCGAGGGAAGCCGGGTGGAGCATTTTATGGTGAAAGAGGACAACTGGAACAACGACAGCAAGAAGCTGCTGATCGGTCTGATCCGCGCTATGGACGAGAACATCAGCGACGTTCTTCCTGCGGGAGAGGGTCTTGTGGCCACGCTATACTTCGAGTCCAAAGAGGGCCTTTGTGTGCCCGAACTGAAGATAACCAGTTGGCCGCTTTCAGCCGGAGAGCTTTACTTTGACCTGGTGGACGAGACCGGACACTCCACCTCCAGCATCAAGGCCAAAGATGGAGACATAGCCATTCGCGAAACTGGCAGCGGAGCAGCAATCGACGACGTCAAGCCCTCCCATTTCGAGTTGAAGGGAAACCGTCCCAATCCTTTCAACCCGGAGACGGTGTTAGAATTCCAGCTGCCCCAGGAGAGTCCGGTAACTCTGACGGTCTATAACGTACTGGGTCAGGTGGTCAAGACCTTGGTGGACGATGTGCTTCCTGCTGGCAACCATGCTGTGAAGTGGGATGGTACCAGCGATCAGGGTCATGAGGTGTCCAGCGGCGTGTACTTCTACCGCATCAAAGCCGGAGACTTCGAGTCAACTCAGAAGATGACTCTGCTAAGATAAAAGAGAGACACACACATCACCCATTTGGGGACTGACCATGTAACCAGAAGAGAAGATGAGTCCCCGGTGCCAATCTCGGCACCGGGGATTTTTTTCTCGATTTTCTTGATAGCGTGGTGGTGCGAGATTATTTTTATTGACTTTTCAGTGCAAAGGATATAGAATACTTTCCGACCACTGTATTATCGGGGCGTGGCTCAGTCNNGTCGCTGGTTCAAATCCAGTCGCCCCGAGTTTTAATTCAGTTAATGGTCCATGATTCACGGTAAATGCAAAAAAGCAAAGCCTTTGTTGGTGTGATTGGGGCGGGTGATTGTTCGGAAGAAGTTGGCAAGCTGGCCGAGGAGGTAGGGGAGAAGATCGCCGAGGCTGGTGCGATCCTGGTTTGCGGTGGGTTGGGAGGTGTGATGGAAGCTGCCTCCAGAGGAGCAAAGAGGAAGGGGGGCATAACTGTTGGAGTCCTGCCGGGAATCGAGAAAGCGGATGCCAATCCATATATAGATTATCCCATAGTCACCGGGCTGGGAGAGGGAAGGAATCTGCTGGTGGTTCGCAATTCGGATGTGCTGATCGCCTTCCCCGGTGAGTTCGGAACTCTTTCTGAGATCGCATTCGCTCTAAAATTAGGCAAGTCGGTGGTGGGCCTCTCTACTTGGAACATCTCGGATGAAATCATACGGGCGACAAATGCGCAGCAAGCTGTCGACATAGCCCTCCAAGCAGGCAAGAACCCTGAAACCGAGCCATGAATGAAAAACCCACAGGATCCGAGGGACTGGCAAGCGCCCGTCTGATCGTCTCTGGCTACGTACAGGGAGTGGGATATCGATGGTTTGTGATGAGGAAGGCAGAGGAATACAATCTGAAGGGCTATGCCAGAAATCTGTATAACGGCGACGTAGAAGTGGAGGTGGAAGGGCACAAGTTCATGATTTTGGATTTCATCAGGGAGTTAAGAATCGGACCCAGATCCGCACACATTACAGATGTGAAAATCCAGTGGGGTGAGCACCAGAATAGGTACAAGGACTTTAACATAAGATTTTGACATCGTCTGATACCAGTTTGCAGAGGAGACAAGATGCAGAAAAGCCTTATCGATGTTGAGAAGTTGAGAGAGCTGATCAGAGACGTGCCCGACTATCCCAAGAAGGGGATAGTTTTCAAAGACATCACCACCTTGATAAAGAGGGGAGATGCCTTTGATGAGGTCGTCAATATATTCGTCGAGAAATGCAAGCATAAGAAGGTGGATCTGGTGGCTGCGGTGGAGTCCCGGGGATTTATCTTCGGAGGGGTGCTAGCTAATCGGTTGAAAGTCGGATTTATTCCCATCAGGAAATTCGGCAAGCTCCCGGCAGACACGGTGGAACAGAAGTATGATCTGGAATACGGCACCGATACGCTGGAAATTCACAAGGACGCGGTCCAGCCCGGGCAACGAGTTCTGATCGTAGATGATCTCTTGGCCACCGGAGGAACAATTGCGGCCACCTGCAAACTGGTAGAGAAATTAGGAGGAGAGGTTGCTGGTATCTTGGTCATGATTGAGCTCGGATTCTTAAATGGCAGGGAGAAAGTAAAAGAGTACGACCTTTTCACGCTGCTGAGATATGACTAAACCAGTTAATCCTCCACCACTGAGCTTCTCTTAAGTTTTACTATGACCACGAACCATGAACTATTGACCAAAACCGCCCCCGTAGCTCAGTTAGGATAGAGCAGTGGTTTCCTAAACCATTGGTCGCCCGTTCGAGTCGGGCCGGGGGTATTTGAAGCGGTTCACGGCTCACAGTTTACAGTTCATGGTTGAAAGGCGTGAGAGCCAACGGGTGCCATACCGTTGGCTCTTTCGCAGTCATACCGAAGAAAATCCCGTATATCAAGGAAATGAGGATAAATTTTGTCCAAAATAAGGTTGACTGGATGTGCGAAAGTGTTATATTAACAGGAGAGGTATCGGCACGGTCGTTCGGGAATCCTGCTAACACGGAGCTTTCCCGAAGCTACTTCTGATGTGACGGCTCTTGACTAATCGTTGTGAGACTGTTTTTCTTTGCCGTTCTTAACAGAAGCGAGAGACGCCAATATGAAGAATCTGGGCAAGTTCGGTCAAGCCACAATCTTCGCCGTCAGTTTCATTCTCTTTCATTCTCTGACCTCTCTTTGTTCCTGGCCTGAATCACCGATTTCGCCCGACTGTTTTCCAGCGAGCGCTTACGGGACTCAATCTTCACCCGCGGTTGCCCGCGGCGAAAACAGTGTCTTGGTCGTCTGGGAGGATGAAAGGATCACCGCCGACAGGGATATATTCTGCACCAGGATTACCAATGAGGGGAGCATACTCGATCCCGTGGGAATCCCCATCTGTACAGCCCTGGGCCCGCAGACCCGTGCAAGAGTCGCAGCCGGAAATCAGGGGTTTCTTGTGGTCTGGCAGGATCAAAGGCATGATACCTATGACATTTATGCAGCTCGAATAGACGTAGATGGAAATGTGCTCGACCCGGACGGATTTCCGGTCAGCACTGGACCACAGTGGGAGGAGTCTCCTGATATAGCCTGGGATGGGACGAACTTCCTGGTGGTTTGGTCCGACGACAGGAGCATGATATCTCCCGACATCTACGGAATCAGGATTGCTCCGAGCGGAGAGATTCTGGATGGTACGCCTATCCGGGTATCTTCTGAGACGGATATGGAACTCGTTCCTTCGGTTACCTATAATGGCTTGAACTATCTGGTCGCCTGGGAGGTAGGGCCCGGATGAACCACTCCTCCCGTGATCCGCGGTGCGCGGATAACACCGGACGGCACGCTTCTGGATCCGGCGGGAATCAATATCTCCGCGCATTCCAGAGGACAGAGTGCCCCTTCCTGTGCTTCGCGCGGAGATACCTACTGGGTGAGTTTCCATACCAATGCCTGTGACAGCACCTACAGCAACATATACACCGTTCGGGTGAATGCGAACGGCCTGGTTCTCGATCCGGACGGACTGCCTATCTGCACCGCCGGAGCGGACCAGCGCGAAGCGGAGATTGCGTCCGCTGGCAACCACCTTCTGGTGGTTTGGGAAGATCAGAGGGACTATGAGAGCAGCGCATATGATGTGTACGGTGCCAGATTGTCTCCGGATGGAACGGTCCTGGACCCAGATGGCATAAGCATTGCCCAACTTGGGTTGTCCGAGAGGGCTCCCCAAGTATGCTGGTCGGGTGATACGTTCATGGCAGTCTGGGAGAGAGGGGATTACCAGGTGCACGGCGATGTTGTGGGTGTGCGCATAGACACTCTGGGACAAGTCTCTGATCCAACACCTCTTACGATTTCGATTGCGTGCCAGGCGCAGATTTTCGGGAGTTGCGCCTGGAGCGGCAATTCCTACCTGGCAATATGGGAGGAAGGCGGCAACTTACGTTCTAGCCGTTTCAACCAATTCGGGGACGTTCTGGACTCGGTCATCACTGATGTCTGCTCGGCTTCCGAAGACCAAAACGAGCCCGATTTGGTCTGGGGAGAGGAGAACTTCTTTGCCGTGTGGGAGGATTCCCGGAATCTCGATTTCGATATATATGGGGCGAGGATCGATTCAGTCGGAGAGGTCCTGGATTCCTCGAGTTTGCCGATAAATATTGATCCAACCACAGATCAGAGATACCCGGTAGTCGCTTTCGATGGCACCAACTATCTGGTGGTTTGGCAGAATATGCTGGATCCGACCGGATCAAACTACAGAATTGAAGGTCTGAGAGTTTCGCAAGCCGGGGAGCCATTGGATCTCCAGCCTTTCGCGATTTCCTCCGGGGAAAAGGGAGCCAATCCCGACGTCGCTTTCGGCGGCGGCAAGTATCTTGTGGTTTGGCAGGATGTTTACTTCTACGATATATATGGGGCACTGGTGGACACCAACCCACCGGTCAAATCCCAGTTCGGCATCCGCACTGCCAGCGGGCTGCAGGAGGATGCGGCGGTAGCTTCGAACGGAAGTGATTTTCTGGTGGTCTGGGAGGATTTCGGAATGCACTGGCCCAACGCCGATATACTGGCCACGAGAGTCACCTCCGGCGGAGCGGTGTTGGACCCGGGGGGGATACCGGTGAGTACTGCTTCCGATCCTGATCTTGTTCCTTCGGTGACTTTCGACGGCACCAACTATGTGGTGGCGTGGAGGAGATCGGCACAGGGGTCCTCGGAGTTGTACGTCAGCCGGGTCACGCCCCAGGGGGCGGTGCTGGATCCGGACGGAATCCCCATCTCAGATATGTCCTCTTACTCGGACGTCGTAATATCATTCGGCCCGCTCAGCAGCGACTTGAGCCATCCAAAGGGGCAGTCGCTTATGCTTTACTCCAAGTATATGGGCGAGCCGTACAACTCTCATCGAATGTTTGGAGCACTCTTCTGGGGTGGGCCAGAGCCTAATCTGCCGCCCGAACCTTTCTCATTGCTGCTGCCGGCAGACGGAGACACGGTGATGAAACCCGTGTTTCTGGATTGGCAGGACGCTTATGATCCCAATGCTGCTGATCAGGTGACATATACCGTTTACCTGAGTCCCTCCGAGCAGTTCCCTCCCGACTCAACTTTGCTTCTCGATAGCCTCAGTGCCAGCGAATGTCATGTTTCACCGGAAGAAGACAGCTTGGTGTATTGGTGGATGGTCGAGGCCAAGGATAGTTGGGGCCAGAGCAGATGGTCAAACCAGATCTGGAGCTTTGATCTCGAAAGCTACGGTGATGTGAACGGAGACGGCAAGATCGATCCCGGTGATGTGGTATTCTTGCTCAACTACCTTTTCCGGGGAGGATCAGCGCCGCGACCTCTGGCTGCCGGCGACACCAACGGTGATTGTGAGGTAAATGCCGGAGACGTGGTCTACTTGATCAGTTACCTCTTTAAGGGAGGACCTGGGCCACAAGCTGGTTGCGCGTGAAAGATTGGCAAGCGGAATAAGCTCTCCGGTTATTTCCAAAAAGAAAAGCTTTCCCCTTTGGCCGAAAGGGATAACTCCTTTGCCCACCTGGAAAGCACCTGGCATACTGACAAGAGGCGCTGAGCCGGCAAGTTCCACAGACTCGCCGGCTTTTTCATTTGCGAACTAAAAGAGAAAGCGCGCTCTGTGCTACGTGGAAGGAGGGCAAATCCCGCCCAAAATAATGTTGACTAAAGGGGATAGGCTGTTATATTTAAATGGGATAGATCGATACGATGGTCAGGGCGCCTTCTTTACAGATTCTTCTCCAAACTTGTGCTAAACCTGACCACTTTTAGCTGTTTTGCTTAAGTTGTTTCTTCTTCCCATGAAGGCAACACGGAAGTACCGACAAGATGAATAGTCCAAAGCTACTGAAGATCATAGTATTGTCTGCCTGTCTCGGCTTGATTTTTTCGGCGGAAGCTTTTTCTTCCTGGCCTGAATTTTACCTTTCGTCCGATTGCTTCGCAGGCAGTGCTTATGGAACCCAGGGTTCTCCAGCTTTCGCCAAAGGCGAAAGCAATCTTCTGGTGGTGTGGGAAGATCAAAGGATCATTGCCCAAAGGGATATCTTTGCAACCAGGATCACATTCGATGGAGACATACTTGATCCTATTGGAATTCCCGTCTGCACTACCTCGGGCAGGCAGATCTGGGTTAATGCGGCGTGGGGGGATGGTAGTTATCTGGTGGTCTGGGGCGATAGCAGGGGCCCGAACAGCGAGGTCTACGGAGCGCGGATTGACCCTCAGGGCAACGTGCTGGATGCTGAGGGTTTCCCCATCTCCACGGGGTCGGGATGGGCGGCGTGCCCGGATGTGGCCTGGGATGGAACTAATTTCATGGTGGTATGGTCGCACGACCGATATGATACCACTTCCTACGACATCTATGCCAGCAGGGTTACGCCGGAGGGGGAAGTGCTGGATCCCAGAGGCATTCAGATATCTTTCGACCCGGCCATGGAATTCACGCCTTCTATCGCTTACGCCGACTCGGTCTACCTGGTGACTTGGGAACACGCATTAGGCTGACCTAATCCCTCCTTCATCCGCGGTGCGCGGATAACCACCGAAGGCGTTCTCTTGGATTCGACAGGAATCGACATATCGACCGATTCCACCGGGCAGAATGGACCTTGGTGCGCTTCCAGCGGAGATACATTCGTGGTAAGCTTCAATAGCTACCGCTGTGACAGCGCCTATATGGACATCTACTTAGCCCGCGTGAATACTCAGGGCGAAGTACTGGACACGAATGGATTTCCGGTCTGCACTGCCGAGGGGGATCAATACAAATCAAAGGTCTGCCAGGCGGACGCCGGCTTCATGGTGGTCTGGCAAGATGAAAGGGATTTCGAAAGCACCGGCTACGATGTCTACGGTGCCAGGGTGACGTCAAACGGTACGGTCTTGGATCCTCAGGGCATAGAAATCGCGCATTCAAACCTGTGGGAGAAGTCTCCTGACGTAGGTTGGGTTGGAGAAACGGCCTTGGCAATTTGGGAACAGGGGAATTACTTAAAGCACTGGGACATTCTAGGGGTTCGGGTAGATACATCAGGAGAGGTATTGGATTCGACTTCCCTTTTTATCTCCACGGCCTGCGACGCCCAACTTTTTGGAAATTCGGATTGGTGTGGCTCCTCCTATATGGTGGTGTGGGAGGAAGGCGGGGATTTGTATGGCACCAGATCGGATCATCTTGGAAACGTGTTGGATTCAGCCACACTTCATCTTTGCACGGTTCCGGAGAATCAGGGCCGTCCCGATCTAATTTGGGGAGAGGAAAACTTCTTCGCCGTCTGGGAGGATTTTAGAAATCTCAACTTCGACATCTATGGAGCACGCATCGATTCCGGCGGGATGGTTGTTGATGCTTCGGGCTTGCCTATACAGGTTGATCCGGCCACCGATCAGAGACGACCGGCCATAGCTTTTGACGGCGGGAATTACCTAGTGGTGTGGCAGGAAATGCTCGACTCGACGGAGGCGAATTACAGGATTGAAGCCCTGAGAGTCTCATCGGAAGGCATGCCTCTCGATCCGCAGCCGCTTTTGCTTTCCCAAGGTGATAAGGGAAGCTTCCCGGACCTCTCGTTCGGAGGAGGAACCTACCTGGCGGTGTGGTTGGACGCAAATTTCTGGGACATCCATGGTGCTTTGATAGACCCTAATGGGACGGTCAGCCCCACCATCGGGATTCGTATTGCTGGAGGTTTGCAGGAGAACCCCGCTGTGGCCTCGGATGGAGATGATTTCCTGGTGGTGTGGCAGGATTGCGGTACGCACTGGCCGGACGCTGATATCGTTGCCACCAGGGTCACTTCCAGCGGGGAGGTTCTGGATTTTGGCGGGATCATAATCTCTATGACCGCTGAGGCGGCTGAAGAGCTCCCCTCAGTCACCTTCGACGGCATCAATTACGTGGTGGCCTGGAGGAGAACGACAGGAGGCGCCGGAGAGCTTCGGGCCAGCCGGGTGAGGCCGGACGGTGTGGTGCTTGACCCGGACGGAATTTCTATCTCAGATATCTCACCTTATTCGGATGTGTCCATTTCATCCGGCCCCCTCAGCAGTGAGCCCGTCAATCCAAAGGGGCAATCTCTTCTGCTTTACTCCAAGTACAGAAGCGATCCGTATAACTCTCTGCGAATGTGCGGATCGTTTTTCTGGGGTGAGCCGGAACCCAACTTCCCTCCCCAACCATTCTCATTGCTTCTGCCCGCGGACCAGGACACGGTGATCAGCCCGGCGTTTCTGGATTGGGAAGACGCACTCGATCCGAATGCGTCCGATCAGGTGAGTTATATCGCCTACGTGAGTACCTCCCAACATTTCACCCCGGAATCGACTTTGATCGTCGGCGACCTGGCTGAAAGCGAGTGTTATGTTTCACTCGAACCGAGCAGCCTGCCTTACTGGTGGCGGGTGAAGGCTCAAGATATGTGGGGAGAAGGCAGCTGGTCTGACCAGACCTGGAGTTTTGATCTGGAAAACTACGGGGACGCAAACGGAGATGGCAAAATTGATGCCGGTGATGCCATATATCTGCTTAATTATCTGTTTAGACAGGGACCGCCCCCGGAACCGTTGGCTGCTGGAGATATAAACGGCGACTGTGAAGTGAGTGCGAGTGATGTAATATACATAATTAACTATCTTTTCAGACAAGGACCTGCGCCACAAGCAGGTTGTGCTTGACCGGCGGTCCAATGGATTTAGCTGGTTAAACAGATGTGAAAGAAAAGGAGAGAGGCGTGAAGAGGATATTGGCGATCGTTTTCATTTTGGGGCTGGTGGTTTCCATGAACGCTAAGGTTTCCGCTCAATCGGATTTCGATTATACCAAGGTGACCCGGCTTCGCTGGATTGACCCGGGCAGAAGTCCGATCACCTATCAGGAGTACCATGAGAATCGAGAATTCGCCGACAAGCTTGATGCTAAGTGTATGTACTCGGGGACCAAGGGAGAGGTACCCATCTGCATAGTGATTAACAATCTTTTATATCTTACCATTCAGAGTTCCTTCTCGGTGTTCCTCTCCGATCTGGAAAACGATGGTTACAGCGTTAACGTATACACCGCGTCCAACAACGGGGACGAGATTGGGCTTAAGAACATATTGATCTCGGAATGGAACACTCGTAACATAACCGGGGCCATTCTAATCGGGGATCTGCCCGTGGCTTGGTATGAGATGACCGTATGGGGCCAGGAGGAGTTTCCCATTGATCTTTTCTTCATGGACTTAGACGGTGTCTGGGTTGATCTGGATGCTAACGGGATGTACGAGAATCATCACGACGGCGCCGGGGATATGGAGGCGGATATCTGGGTGGGAAGACTTTCGGCTTTCAACTTGACCCAACATGACGCCCACGAGATAACCGTGATGAACAACTACTTTGACAAGAACCACCGCTATCGAACCGGAGAGTTCCGGCTCCGGGACAAAGCCTTAGCTTATATAGACAACGACTGGTGCATATACGGCTGGGAGAACGAGGTGGCTTTGGCTTATCCTTCTACAGATGCAGTCATCGATCCCTACCAAACCACCCGCGAAGATTATATTCAGAGGGTTCAGAAGAATACTGACAATCAATATGAAAACCTTCTTATCTGTTCCCACTCATCTCCATGGGTGCATGCCCTTTATTGGGGAGACGGACCCTACGATTACTCTCTTTTCCATAATTATGAAATAGAGCAGATAGACGTTCAGGTGCTATTCTACAATCTTTTCGCTTGCTCCAATAGCCGGTACGTGGAACAAGATGACATGGGCGATTGGTACATCTTTCAAACCGAATACGGTCTGCTGTCCATTGGTTCCACAAAAACCGGAAGCATGCTGTGCTTCTTCGGTTTCTATGAACCTCTGGGCGACGGTGCCAGTTTCGGAGAAGCGTTTTTCACTTGGTGCGTCAATCACATAGAAACCTGTGCCGGAGAGGATTCCCGTCCCTGGTTTTATGGAATGACCCTTCTGGGCGATCCCACCCTCAAGCTCTCCAGGTTTATGACTGATCACACCGGAGACGCGAACTGGGATGGAGCTATAGACCCTGCAGATGTAGTCTTCATGATCAATTATCTTTTCAGAGGAGGAGCTGCTCCCGATCCGTTGAGATTGGGAGACGTGACCGGAGACTGTTCCGTGGATGCCGCGGACGTGATATATTTGATAAATTATCTGTTCAGGGATGGTCCTGAGCCGGGCATAGGATGCGCCTAGCCCTACGGTCTGGTGTCAAGGGATCGAACGGTCAACGGATGCAACGGATTGGGCGGTCAAGGAATGCAACGATTCAACGGATGGGGGGTCGACGGATCGAGCGGATTCATAAGAAAGGAGATAACGGTGAAAAGACTATCGATTATCGTTCTCGCCCTGAGTCTGGTGGCTTCGATTGCTGGCAATCTCCGGGGTCAGTCTGACTTTGACTACCAGAAGGTGACTTGGCTTCGCTGGATGGACCCGTACAGAAATCCGATTACCTATCAAGAATACAGGGATAGTCGGCCGTTCGTCGGCGAGTTTGATGCCAGATGTATCTACTCCGGCAGCAAAGGTGATACGCCTATCTGCATCGTGATCAACGCTCTGCTTCGGCCTGCCATCGAAACGGCCTTTTCGCAGTTTATCTCTGACCTTGAACTTGAAGGCTATAGTCTCAATGTTTACACTGCCATAAACGACGGGGACGAGACCGCGCTCAAGAACATACTAATCTCCGAGTGGAATAGTCGAAACATAGCAGGGGCCATACTTATCGGGGATCTGCCGGTCGCTTGGTATGAGATGACCCATCCGCCGGAGTACGGCGGAAATCACGTGGAATTTCCTATCGACCTCTACTTCATGGACTTGGATGGACGCTGGCTTGATCGCGATACCGATGGTCTATATGACGGCCACGGTGAAGGGGCGGGAGGCATGGAGGCGGATATCTGGGTGGGAAGGTTTTTGGCTTTCAATCTCACCCAGCACGGCGCATCCGAAATTGACATGGTAAATAACTATTTCGACAAGAACCACAGCTACCGAACCGGGGAGTTGAGGCTTACGGACAAGGCCTTGGCCTATATAGATAACGACTGGTGCATGTACGGATACGAGGACGATGTAGCTTTGGCCTATCCAGTCACAGATGCGGTCACCGATCCCTACCAAACCACCAGGGAGGACTACATGCAGAGGGTGAGAGAGTCCACCGACAACCAGTATGAGAATTTGCTCATCTGCTCTCACTCAACTCCCTGGGCGCACTATCTCTATTGGGGAGATGGACCTTACGATTATTCACTCTTTCACAACTACGAGATAGAACAGATAGATGTTCAGGTCCTCTTCTATAACCTTTTCGCCTGCTCCAACTGCCGGTTTGTGGAACAGGATGACATGGGGAATTGGTACATTTTTCAAAGCACTTACGGCCTTTTGTCCCTCGGCTCCACCAAGTCGGGAGCCATGCTCTGCTTTGACGACTATTATGGACCGCTGGGAAACGGGCTGAGCTTCGGAGAGGCTTTTCTCTGGTGGTGCATAAACAACATGGAAAGCTGCTATAGCCCTTATTCCCGCGTCTGGTTTTACGGGTTGGTCCTTTTGGGTGATCCCACCCTCAGGCTCTCCAGGTTTATGTCTGATCATACCGGAGACGCGAACTGGGATGGTACGGTAGATCCTGCAGACGTGGTGTTTTTGATAAACTATCTTTTCAGAGGAGGGACTGCTCCCGATCCGTTGAGACTGGGAGACGTGACCGGAGACTGTTCCGTGGATGCTGCAGACGTGATATACCTGATAAATTATCTCTTCAGGGGCGGCTCTGCGCCGGAAACCGGGTGTGCATAGCTCGGCAACAGCGTTTGGACGGCCTAATTCGGAGCTATCAACAACGCCTGTTGACAGCAAACTGAGTTAATCCGGCGAGAGCCAGTCAGAGAATTTTTGTAGCAGACCCTTCATTCTTAGATGCAGACGACGTTTAATTATATGGAAGGCTCTTCCTGAGTCAAAACTGGAGGGATTATGAGGGCCAGACCGTTGATTGTGGGTTTTATCTGGATGGCACTTTTCGCCTCTTCTCTTTATGCGGCCACCTTCAATGGAAAAAGGATTTTGACAGGGACGTGGACCGGCGAAGAGATGGAATACGTGGAAGGGGAGATTCTATTCCGTCTCAAGCCGGACATTAAGCTGGAGCAAGCCAAGCCCCTCTTGATTAGGAATCAAGCCGAGCTGGCTGAGGATATTGACCGACTGGGCATAGGAAAATTGGAGCTGCCTTCTTCCGCCGAGATCTTTCAGGTACTGGAGAATCTCAATTCCAGCGGCTTGTTTGAATTCGCCGAGCCGAACATGATCGACAGGGCTCAGTATCCTCCCAACGATTATTACTTTGAAAACGGACAGCAGTGGTGGCTGGATAACTACGGGCAATCGCCCCCGGCAGGAACGCCGGGCGCAGACATTAGCGCCACCGAGGCCTGGGACATCTCTCCGGGCAGCCGGGATGTTTTGATCGCTATTCTGGATTCGGGAATACCCCTTTTGGGAAACTTCCTTTACCACCCCGATTTGATCGATACTACCAGATATGTATTAGGGGAAGATCTGGTTGGCGATGGCGACTTGGTAAAAGACAAGTACGGTCACGGCACGCACGTTTTGGGGATCATCGCTGCCAAAACCAACAATTCTATCGGAGTGGCAGCGGTGGACTGGAACTGCCGCATCCTGATCAATCAGGTATTCGATAGCTCCGGAATCGGCACGCACAACACTTTCAAAAACGGAGTACTTCATGCCGTGGATTACGGCGCCAAGGTAATAAATTACAGCGCCGGGGGATTGCACTCCCTGGTCAAAGAGGAAGCGGTCAGATACGCTGATAGCAATAACGTGCTTCTGGTTTGTGCCACTGGCAACGGATTCGGCGATTCCGTCATTTATCCCGCCCACTATTCAGATGGTTACCAAAACGTGATGGCCGTATCGGCCACCACCTGCAACGATCAGCTGGCGAACTTCTCTAATTACGGTCCCTCCGTTTGCGTAGCCGCACCGGGCGGTGGTGGCACGCCCTGGGATTCGGATGATATCTTCTCCACAGCCCCAAACTATCCGGTAACCTTGAACGGGTCGCCTTGGTTTCTTACCCAGAACTACAGTTATATGGCCGGTACATCCATGTCCTGCGGGATGGTTACCGGCCTGGCCTCGCTTCTGCTCTCAATTGAGCCAAATTTCAACGCTTACGAATTAAGGGAGATCATCGAGCAGAGCGCAGACCAGGTGGGGGACTACCAGTATTACGTGGAGACGGGAAAAAGCTACGAGTTGGGTCACGGACGGATCAATTGTTACGCCGCCTTGGTTCTGGCTTCCGGATATACCTACGTTTACGGAGATGCCAACGGAGACAGTACGGTTACCGGAGCAGATCTGGTTTTCTTGCTCAATTACCTTTTCAGAAATGGCCCATTACCTGATCCTCCCTCAGCCGGTGATCCCAATGGCGATTGTGTAATTACGGGTAGTGACGTAGTTTACCTGATCAGTTACCTGTATCGCCTGGGACCGCCATTGCAGAGAGGATGCGTGGGTGAGTAGCGGGGTGGTTTGAGTGAATACAGGTGCCTAGTTGGTGGCCTGATTAAAGCAGGTTTCCTCGGCTCACCTCCGGTATTCTGATCTTCCTGAGTCCCTTGGGTAGCGGACCACCTCGGTCTCGGGAGGGGAGTTCCTCCTTTATTCCAGCATTTGCGCGGTGGTCGGGAGAGAATTAAATCTTACGGTTCAAACCTCCACGGCTGGTTACCGCAGATGCTGGCAATCGCATAAAGACTGTTTTGAAGAAAAGTTCCAAGAAAAACATTGACAACAGTAGCTAAATTTTTATCTTAAAAGAACTTGTTCCAGATTTCACAAGCAGGCACTGATGGCCGACCGTATTAGCTTTAATGAATTATCGATTTGATGGCCCACAATTTTTTTGTCTGCAGGAGGAGCAATGCCTATCGTTGATTCCAAGACCGGTAGAGTTAGAAAGAACTATACTATAGATGAACTGGTCGAAGCAGCGAATCTGATGAGAGCGTACAACATGATCTCTCTGTGTGCGGCTGGGTCGGGACACTCCGGCGGAACCATGTCCATCATGGATATCGCCGCAGCTCTCTATTTGCACACAGCCACCCATGATCCTAAAAATCCCTGGTGGGATGGCAGAGATCGAATCGTTTGGTCCACCGGGCACAAAGCTCCTTCCCTATACCTGGCTCTGGGGATGTCAGGCTACTTCAACGTGGAGGAGGTAGTCAAGCTCAGAAAGCTTTACAGCCCCTTTCAGGGACACCCCCACTGGCTGAAGCTGGCGGGAGTTGAAGCCTCCACCGGATCCTTGGGACAAGGGCTTAGCATTGCAAATGGAATCGCCCTGGCAGGGAAGCTCCAAGGCAAAAACCACCGTGTGTTCTGCCTGACTGGAGACGGGGAGCATCAGGAAGGGCAAATCTGGGAAGCGGTCATGGAGGCGGGCAATTTCAAGCTGGACAACCTGACCAACATACTGGACAAAAACCGCCTGCAGATCGACGGGTGGGTAAAGGACGTTATGGACATCGATCCCATTGTGGATAAATACAAAGCCTTCAAATGGAACGTGATGGAGATAGATGGACACAACATGAAGGAGATAGTGGAAGCACTGGAAAAAGCCAGAGTCCATAAGGGACAACCCACGCTGATTGTTGCTCACACGGTCAAGGGTAAGGGCGTCGACTTTATGGAGGATGTGGCTGGCTGGCACGGAAAGGCACCCATCTGTGAACAAATGGAGCAGGCTTTAGAGCAACTGGGGGTCGACAAGAAGCTTGACCACCACAGGCTGGACAAAATAGCAGAAGATTACCAGGTTGAGGCGACTGCCAAACTTGAGGCTAAGATGCCCAAGTTCAAGAGAGGCTACTTCTGGAATGAACAGGAGAATATGAGGGTGGACATGGATCCCACTCGTATGGGCTTCGGGCGTGCCCTGGAGAAGGGTGGGGATGACCCGCGAGTGGTCTGTCTGGGGGCGGATATCTCAGGTTCGATCGCCATCAGCAAATTTTACGAGAAGCACCCTGAGAGAAAAAGCAGATTCCTGAGTATGGGTATTGCCGAACAAAGCGGTACCGGTGTGGCAGCCGGCTTGGCCAAAGAAGGGATGATCCCGGTGTTTGGCACCTACGGAGTCTTCTCCGCCGGGAGAAATTTGGATCAGCTCCGAACCACGGTCTGTTACGGGAATTTCAACGTTCTGATCGCCGGGGCCCACGGCGGCGTCTCCGTGGGGCCGGACGGAGCCACCCATCAGGCCTTGGAAGATCTTTTCCAGATTTGCGGATTGCCTAACATGCACGTGGTGGTGCCCTGCGATTCCATCGAGACCGAAAAAGCCACCGACATGTTGCTGTTCGAGATCAAAGGCCCTAAGTACGTAAGATTCGCCAGGGAGGCCACCCCCATCGTCACGGATGAGAGTACGCCCTTCAAATTCGGGGAGGCGAACATCTATAGATACAGGGGAGAGAAGGCGAATTTCAAGGATGCCTTTGAGGTCAAGCTGGCGTCTGAATATAAATCGGAAAACGAGGATCTGACCATCGTCGCCTGCGGGCCCGAGGTTCCCGAAGCCATGCGAGCCGCGTGGATACTAAAAGAGGATTTTGGGATCCAGACCAGGATCATAAACCTGCACACGTTGAAGCCCCTCCAAAAGGAGCCCCTGATCAAAGCTGCGCTGGAGACCGGTATCATCGTAACTGCCGAAGAACATCAGGTAGGCGGGTTTGGCAATTGGATAAGTCACGTGGTCTCTCAGGCAACCGAGCTTTACAAAAGTCCGCTTCTTTTGGGGATGATCGGAGTTAAAGACAGGTTCGGCGAATCCGGCCAACCCTGGGAACTGATAAAGGAATTTGAGGTTTCCGCCGAGCACATTGCCCAGAAGGCAAAAGAGCTTTTCGATATTAAGAATAGATCGTAGACTCACGCTGTTGACGGATGGTTGGTCCGCAAGAGGTCGAGGCCGGAGATGAAAAGATGTCCGGGTGGAAGCAAGCACAAGCATTCAAGGAGGATGTAATGAAGTTAGCAGATAGAATGTCCCGATTAGGAACGGAGACTGCGTTTGAGATCCTGGCCAAGGCCAAGCAGCTGGAAGCGAAAGGGAAAGATATCATTCATCTGGAAATAGGAGAACCCGACTTCATTACCCCCAGGAACATCATCGATGCCGGGATCAAGGCGCTCAACGAAGGCCACACACATTACAATCCATCCGCGGGTATCCGCGAGCTGCGGGAGGTGGTGGCGGGGCACGTCTCTAAGACCAGAAACATAGGCGTAAATCCTGACCAGGTGGTGATCACCCCCGGGGCAAAGCCAATTATGTTTTTCGGCATAATATCTCTGGTTAATGAGGGTGATGAAGTAATATATCCCAATCCCGGCTTTCCCATTTATGAATCAGTCATAAATTTCCTGGGAGCCAAAGCGGTGCCCATCAGGTTGAGAGAAGAGGATGACTTTCGCTGGGATATCGGTGAGTTGAAAAAACTGGTAACGGACAAGACCAGAATGATCATCATCAATTCTCCTCAGAATCCCACCGGCGGAATTCTGACCGAGGACGATCTGAAGGCGATTGCCGATATCGCCATTGCCAACGACATTTTCGTCCTGTCAGATGAGATATACAGCCGTATAATCTACGAGGGTGAACATCACAGCATCGCCTCGTTCCCGGGAATGCAGGAGAGGACCATAATTTTGGACGGCTTTTCCAAGGCTTACGCCATGACTGGTTGGAGATTGGGTTACGGAGTGATGAGAGAAGACCTGGCGGTTCTGATCGCCAAACTGCAGACCAACTCCAACTCCTGCACGGCCACGTTCACCCAGATGGCAGGTATCGAGGCGCTTGACGGTCCCCAGGGCGAAGTTGATAAAATGCTGGCGGAGTTCAGGAGAAGAAGGGAGGTTGTAGTGGAAGGCTTGAACGCCATCCCCCGCATAAGTTGCAGGACTCCCAAAGGGGCATTCTACGTGTTTCCCAACGTGAAGGAGATCGGGTGGGAGGTCAGGAAGTTGAGTGACTTTCTTCTGAACGAAGCCGGGGTGGCGGTGCTTTTTGGTACTTCTTTCGGAAAATACGGAGAAGGTTACATCCGTATATCATATGCTAACAGTGTGGAAAACATCAAAGAGGGATTGTCACGCATGGAGAAGGCTTTAGAGACGATAAAATAAGGTTATTTATCCCTTCACCCATCCGAGCCGGGAGGTTAAAAAAGTTAACTTTTATTCAAAAAAAGCTTTACAAACTAAAAAAGGGGACTATTTTAATGCCGGCCTGAAGCGTCTGGTTTATGAAAAAGGGTCAGGACGGACGTGCTCTTTTGTCAAGGAAGAGTTTTACAGAAAGCAAGATAGTGCTAACTTGACGTGACCTCACCATCGTAGAGTCATCGGATCTGACTCCATTTGTGTGACCCCTTGAGGCAATTGTTCAAAAACTGAGATTTTTGACTAAATTGACAGAGGGTCGGTTCACACATTTTCTTCATAATTTATACTCTAAACTTTTTGGGCTACGTGTCGATGTTATAACAGGTGACTCGACAAGAACTTAAATGCTCAAAATAGGAATTCCCCGGCGGATGTAAATTGAAGACGTAGAAACGGTGACATTCCCGTAAGTTGTGCAGTCGCTGGACAGCTAGACTCTTCCTCACAACTCCGGAAACAAATACAATCAAGAGACGTAAGTACAAAAGTCAGATGTAACATACCGCTGATCATTGGATGAAAGGATTCAGGCTCGTTGCATAGCCCAGCCGCGAGTATCATTTGCTAAACTGAGGGTAACGCTAACTTTTTCAGTAAAGGAGGTGAGTGAACCGGAGCAAAAGATAGGATTCTGTAAACCGTTTAGGAGTTAACGTTTCAACAGGAGGAAAGAAAATTGAAAAACAAACGCATACTAAAGCTGGTACTCACCGGCAGCATCCTGCTTTTCGTCTTTGCCTCCGTGCTCTATGGCGGAACCACAGGGAAGATAGCAGGAGTGATCAGAGACAAGGAGACCGGTGAGCCGCTGCCCGGGGTGGCCGTGGTGATCCAAGGGACCACCATGGGGGCAGCCGCAAATGAAAAGGGGGAATACTTCATTCTGAACGTGCCTCCCGGGGTGTACGAGCTGAGAGCCACCCTCATAGGCTATGCCTCCATGGACGTGGAGAACGTTTCGGTTTCATTGGATTTGACCACCACCATCGATTTTGAGCTCTCGCCCGAGGCGATTGAGGTGAGGGGCGTAACCGTAACCGCGGAGAGGCCCATATTCGAGCCGGACCTGACTTCCACCGCACACATAATCACGACCGCTGATGTGATTCACCGTCCGGTGATCAATACCGACGGGATCGTCTACCGTACTCCCGGAGTGGTCTTTGATCCCATCGCTGGCCCCATCAACATGGGTACTCAGGGTACCGTGCTGGGTAATGAAGGGAGTCGGGTGACCGACACAGCCAATCCAGGTGTTACTCTGAGAGGAGGGCGCCCCCAGGAGGTCGTTTACATGGTGGACGGGCTGTCCATCACTGACCCCATTCTGTCAGGCCAGGCCACCAACTTGAGCCACTTCACCCTCTCCGAGGTTCAACTCATCACCAGCGGGTTCAATGCCGAATATGGCAATGCCATGTCCGGCATCATCAACTATGTCACTCAGGAAGGTGGATCGAAATTCTCCGGAAGATATCAGTATTCCACGGATCGGATTTTCGGCGATGAACTGGACTTCGGAACCAACGAGCATTTCCTAAGCCTAAGCGGTTCCGTGCCCGGCACCCAAGGGAAGCTGACCTACTATGCGAGCGGAAATCTGTATCTTACCGATGATTGGGCTCCTCGGCTGCACAAGCTTCCTCATCACCAGCAACAGACATACCGAACCCAGGGCAAGTTGACCTACAAGGTTACCCCTGCGATCACCCTGCGCATCGGAGGATTTAACAACCGGAGGCAGTACGAGAGATACAATCACAGCTGGCTTTACAACCTGGAGAGCTACGATGCCACTCTGGAGAAGGCCAACCAGATCTGGTTTGGCTGGACCCATAGCCTCTCCAAGAGCACGTTCTACGACGCCAAACTCGGTTTCTTCTCCAACGACTGGAGCATAGGCAGGCGTCTGGACGAGCACTTCTTGGAGAGGACCGCTTGGGACAAGGCTTGGGAGACGTATCCGGGCGGTACGCCTGAAGATAGCGCGCTGGCCGCACAATTCGCCGAGGACTTCATCGCTGAACACAAGGACGACGTGTGGAACGGTGACTGGTGGGAGGACTACAAGTTCTGCGTGGCTACCCCCGATACCGGCGAGTGGAGAAGATACCGGGAGCGCAGACAGGAGCAGAACTACGAGCTGGCGGTGGATAACATGTTCTGGTCACATTATGATACCAGAAACTACCAGATCAGGGGAAGCGACATCGTAACCGGAAAGTTCGACATCACCAGCCAGGTGGATTTCCACAATCAGGTGAAGAGCGGGTTTGAGGTCAACTCCATGAAAATCACCCGACATTACAACAGTTTACCCTGGGACGCCCAGCCCTTCATCGACATCTACGAATACAAGCCCTTGGGCGCAGCCTTCTACGTTCAGGACAAGATCGAATTCTCGGGACTGGTGGTGAATGTTGGAGGCAGGCTGGATTATCTAAGCAAGGACGCCAGAGCTTGGAAAGACGAGATGAATGTCCCGGCCAGACCTGATCTGGAGCCGGATTCCGTCGGCGGAAGAAGCACCGATGAGTGGGGTAAGGAGACGGACGACAACATCACCTTCAGTCCCAGACTGGGAATCTCCCATCCCATCTCCGACAAGATGACCATCTTCTTCAATTACGGTCACTTCATTCAGCAGCCCCGCTTCTTGGAGCTGTACACCACATTGGCCCCTAACCTGCAGAGGGCCAATCAGCGGGTGGGAAACCCCGACTTGGTGCCAAGCAGAAACATCCAGTATGAGTTGGGTGTGACCCGGGTCATAACCCGCGACATAAAGTTCAACGTCACCGCCTACTACAAAGACATCTACGACATGACTCAGTCGGAGAGGATATTCATCGTGCCCCAGCCCTACGACGTTTTCAAGAATTTAGATTATGCCAACGTAAAGGGTGCGGAGTTCACTCTGTCCAAGCGGCCCAGAAGATACCTGGCCTTCAACCTAAGTTACGTTCTGCAGTTCGCTGAGGGTACCAACTCGGATTACATCGACCAATATGAGTTCCACTCCCGTGACCCCTCCGATCCGGTAACCGGCTTCACCAGGGTCTTCCCGCAGAGCGTAAATCCCCTGGACTTTGATCGAAGACACAGCTTTGTGGTGCAGGCGGATTGGAGATTCCCTGACGATTTCGACTGGGTGCCTTTGAGGAACTTCGGCTTGAATCTCATCTCCGAGGCCAGCAGCGGACTGCCCTACACCAGAAGAGATTACAGGGGCAACCGGGTCGGCACCACCAACCAGTATCGCAAGCCCTGGACCTACAACACTGATCTGACCTTGGATAAGAGCTTTGCGCTGTGGGGACGGGAGGTCAACGTTTTCGTCCAGGTGTACAACCTGTTTGACCGGATCAACGTTCTCAACGTCTATCCTGCCACCGGCCGTCCGGACGACGACGGCTATCGTCTGGATCCGGCATCGGTCGTAGATCCGGGCGAGGATGAAAACCACGAATACTGGGACTACATAAAGGTCAAGGACACAGACGGAGACGGGCACATCAGCGCAGCGGAGCAGGCCGTCGCCTACACCAACGCCTACACCCTGTATGCCAAAGACCCCATGAACTACGGAGCTCCCAGGCAGATAAGGATCGGCTTCTACGTCGCTTTCTAGGGGTCAGATGAGCAAAGGAAAAGACTCATTCACGGAATGAATTTTCGATAAGGAGATGTGACATGGAGAAGTTTTTAGAAAAACGTGCGATCCTGGGTGGGTTCGTCTTTCTGTGCTTTGTGGTCTCGGCCTTGCTGCCCTTAGAAAGCCAGGCTGCCAGACCGCTTCAGAAAGTCATCCCGCCCCTGGCGAAGAGCGCTCAGACCGAGCACTTCGCGCAGAAGACCAGATACATCAGGCACGGCCTGGACGTCAACGATTTCAGGATTCCCATGACCAACTACGCCATCTTCGGGCAGTTCATCGAGCTGGGAGCTGCGGGTGGCGAGTGGCCCAAGGGTTCCAACGAGTTCTACATCTTCGGTGCCGGAATCTGGGTTGGTGGGACGGTCAACGATCCCACCCTGCAGACCTTCGCATTCAGCAACTCCGGATCCACCAGGGACGAGGTTCTGTGGGGAAGCCTTACTGACCACCGCGTGGCCATCGGATACAATCCCAGCGGAGGCGCAGAAGAGTTCTCCGGCTTAACCGACATATTCATCACCGGCCATCCTGAAGATTATGACGATCCGGACTACTGGCCGGACCAGGATTCGGAGGGCAACCCGTTGGACATCGTCGGCATTCAGGACAGCTACTGCGAGTTCGATGATCAGGACCTGGAAAGATGGGACACGGGCAGCCTCTCCAACGCCGGCGACGGACAAGACATCGCCAGGTACGGTCTGGGAGTCAAGGTTATCCAGCGTACTCACTCTTGGAACTACGAGACCAATAAGACCATTCACTTCTTCGTCTATGACATTCATAACATCAGGGAGGACCAGGCTCCCATAAGGAACTGCTTTCTCTCGGTCATGTGTGACGCGGACGTAGGTCCCACCGCAAATGACGATCTGGTAGGCTTCGATCACAGCCGCAATCTGGGCTACTGTTATGATAGTGACTTCGCGGAGCAGGGATTTGCCAGAATCCCCGGATTTCTGGCTTACAAGTTCCTGGAGAGCCCGGTTGCCACGTATGACGTTGATTTGAACGGGGACGACGTGATCAACGACGATTCGGTGCTGATAAACGATGTCTGGATCAAAGATATCAAGAAAGGAGAACCACTGGGCTTGACCTCGTTTAAGACGTCCAATCTGCAGTCGGGTGACCCGGATACCGAACCTGAGAAGTACATCATCATGGCCGGACATAACTATCCTGATGTGGGAGACCAGCGCTACGCTCCGTTCGATCTGGGCACCGGGACCACTCCGGTGGACCAGAGGTTCTTCCAGAACACCGGACCATTCCTTCTGGCGCCTGAGGGTGAAACGGTCATAGATACGGTCTGGCACTGGGATGACATCGACGGGCTTCACATTGCCAACATCGACACGATCGTTGGCGGCCCTGTCAGGGTAGTGATCGCGGTTATGATGGCTCCGACCCAAGAGGAGCTTCCCCTGGTAGCGGACGTAGCTCAGTCCATATACGATATCGGTTTCGTCCTGCCCCGACCTCCTGATCATCCTAACGTAACGGTAGTTCCGGAAGACAGGAAAGTCTATATCACCTGGGATAACGTAGCAGAGCTCACCAGAGACCCATATTATGCGTTCACCAGCGATCCGCAGCATCCCCTATACGATCCTCGGTACGTGGAGATGGACTTCGAGGGATATGAGGTCTATCGGAGCACCTCGGGGTTGCCGGGGACGTTCGAACTGCTGGCCGCTTGGGACAAATCCAGCGTGACCCCCCGGAATGTCACCATCAAGCAGCTGTCCGGCCCAGAGTTCACGGGGATTGCCTACGACGAAGACTGGACCGAGAGCTGGTTTTTGAGATATGGCGGAACGGCGCTCTTTGCTGGTCACGAGTATCTGGTACAGGTGAAAGCAGACGGCTCGTTCTTCGTCAGCAACCTTACGCTGGGAACAGATGTTCCAGCCTCCGAAGAGCAGGAACACTGGTACTTCACCGGAGAGCCTCCTTATGTTTTCGAGGTCTTCTCCTGGGACTTAAATCCCATATTCAGTGAGACTCCGACTGACAGCCTGCCTACCAGCCGAAGCACGGAGCCCCGCGTAGCCGACGGAACCTATGATGACTATTTTGACGGCTGCTGGCTTTTGTTTGGCGGAATGGCGGTCAAATTCACCGGAGGTGCCCCCAGCGACGAGGTGGTCTTCAGAATCACAGGCCAGGCAGAGACACCCGAAGGTGAGAATACAGAGTTGGCACATGCCTACTTGGATACCGGGCTGATCAACGGAATGACCTATTACTACGACGTGATCGCCTATGATTTTCAGCCCTTCTCCTCTCCTCGCAGCCTGGAGAACGGTATCAGCGGCATCGCGACCAGTCCTCGTTCGAACGTTACCGGCCTTTCACACCCCGAGGTGTTGACCGTTGAGCATACATCCGGGCAGAGCGATGGGGCCGTCACGGCTGAGGTAGTTAATCCCTTAGCGGTGACCGGGCATGACTACAAGGTGGTCTTCGACGACAGCGATCCCAGTAACATACTATGGCATCTGATTGATATCACCGAATCTCCGGAAGACACGGTACTTAAGAATCAAACCAACCAGGCAGGGGACGACGACTATCTGGTGGTGGACGGTATCTTGGTTAGAGTCTCCGGGCCTGACCTCAACATCAAGTCCATCGTTGAAATTCAGAACGCTGACGGTCCTGTAGACCCGCCGGATAATGTTGGCTGGTCTTGGAATTCCACCCACGAGTTCTACGTCTCAACCGATGTCTCCGGATCTGATTTCAGCCGCATGAACTGGAGAGGTCTGATAGGGATAGACGACTGGGAGATCAGGTTCACCGCGGCGGGCAGCGAATATTACAACTGGGGCACCGACGGGAAGTGGCCGGATCGATGCCCCTTTGAGGTTTGGAACATCGGACCGGGAACCCCGGATGATGACTCCGACGACAAGCGAATTCAGATAGCCATTCTGGACGACGACGGATCGGATGGCTGGAGCCCTGGTGACAGAATATATCCTTCCGAAAGAGAGTATTCCGAGCCTCATCCGGACTTCATGGAGTACGACTTCCCCGCCGATTTTCACATCGGAAGGATAATATTCAACGCTGGCGAGCCGGCCGAGGGAACTATCGTCAGGTTCATCACCAATAAGCCTAACGCCTTGGACGATGTATTCGCGTTCAGCACCAAGTCAGCGTATGTCGCGGAAGATCAGGTCAACCTCGACGACATCTTGGTGGTTCCCAATCCATACATCGTGCGGAACGACTGGGAGCCCAGCCGGGATTACTCCCGCATCGCTTTCACCCATCTTCCCGATCAGTGCACTATCAGGATATACACTCTGGCTGGCGATCATCTGCGCACTCTGCACCATGAGAGCGCAACCTTTGACGGCAACGAGAACTGGGATCTTCTGACCAAGAACAACCAGAAGATCGCAGCAGGCATTTACATCTTCCACGTGGATTCGCCGTACGGGGAAAAGATCGGGAAGTTTGCCGTGGTCCGATAACATTCGAAACTATTGAGGAGGTAAACTAAGATGAAAAAGTTTCTGGTGTTTTTGGTGCTGGTCCACTTGGCATGGTTTGTGGGTGAAGCGCAATCGCAGACGTTCGACAACGTAGGAACGTCCGGTGCCCAGTTTTTAAAGCTGGACGTTGACGCCCGGGTGGTAGCCCTGGGAGGAGCGAGTGCAGCTATTACCCGCGGTGCCATGGCCCTGTACTACAATCCGGCTGGCATAGCCAACATGGACGAGCACAGCCTGGCTTTCAGCTACACCGACTGGGTAGCGGACATCAGGTATAACTATCTGGCATACGCAAGACCGATATCCGGGTTCGGAAACGTGGGAGTCCACGTGGCGGTGCTGACCATGGGTGACATGAAAGAGACGACCTTAGATCAGCCAGACGGGACCGGTGAGACATTCGGTGCCAACAGTTGGGTGCTGGGAGTAAGCAATGCTCACCAGCTCACCAACCGCTTTTCCTTCGGTGTGACTGCTAAGTACCTGAGGGAGAGTATCTCCGATCTTGCCTCAGGGGCACTGGCTTTTGACATTGGCACCATCTACTACACCGGCTTCAGGTCACTCAGGATAGCCATGTCTACCCGGAACTTCGGCGGCGATACCAAATTCGGCGGAACCGAGCTGGAGACCACCTTGGATCAAGATAACGATCCCACGACCCAGCCGGTGGAGGTAAGGCTCAACACCGAATCTCATCCGCTGCCCCTAAGCTTCCGTATCGGCATAGCATACGATTTTGAGTTCGGTGAAGACAGCAAGGTCATGACCACCCTGGATGGGTACAATACCCGCGATAGAGGCCAGCAGGCCAGTTTGGGCGTTGAGTACCGCTGGCAGGAGCGATTGGCGGTCAGAGCCGGATACAAGCTGGAGGCGGATGAAGAAGGCATAGCTGGCGGAGCCGGCTATGATTTTGAGATACCCGGATTTGGAAACATGGGGATCAGCTATGCCTGGGCGGACGTGGGTAGACTGGAGAGCGCCCACAGGTTCAGCCTGATGCTGAGCTTCTAGAGCGGTAAGGATCGGCTGACAACCAAGAGCAACGCCAGCCTTGTTTGATCGAACAGGGCTGGCGTTTTATTTTCAATGAGAATCAATGGGAGGTAAGCTATTAGAACCGGTCGGACACGTGAGGAAGAGTCCTGGTTCCTGATTCGATAGATAGACAAGGGGACTGCAGACAAGCTATGACCTCAATGCCAAGAGTCTTTTGGAGAAGTAACAATCCATTTCCGGCGGCGCATCTAAGACAGATCATTTCCAGTCCTCCGGGATCTCTCTTGCCCCGGGTCCGTCGTATTCAAAATTCCAGCCACCTAATCTGCGCATGGG
>JABAOF010029495.1_pt2 | contig 57062 bp, 38 predicted proteins | sample 7062171 | NCBI WGS metagenome assembly JABAOF01 (sample SAMN14538628, study PRJNA623070) | marine sediment metagenome | biome: marine biome [ENVO:00000428]; feature: marine pelagic biome [ENVO:01000023]; material: deep marine sediment [ENVO:00002113] | place: India: Gulf of Khambhat ... | reverse complement strand
TGACACCCCTTGTGTATTTCACCAACCGATATTGCTCAGGGTAATCGAAAGAGATAAACTCATAGCCAGGGAAAAAGGGCTTGATCCGCTCCCCGTGCAGGTATTTCGGGTTGTAAATCTCGATTCCTCCTTCTATGAATAATCTCTCCACTTGAAATTCTTTTTTGGGCTTCGTGTTAATGACGTACCAGTTTTTCATCTTTACCTTTCATTCACAAGGCTTATGGTCAATCCATGATCCAATCCTAAAACCGACACAAGATGCACACAAAGCAAGCATCCTACTTTTTTCTAAACAATCAGTCAAGCAAGCCGAAGACACGGTAGAAATCAGGCCGTCTGTCCTGGAGAAAGTATTTCTTGGCTGGAGCTTGAGGAATCTGGCTAAAATCGCAGTCTGCATAGAGGATAAAATCCTCCTCCTGAGGCGCTTGCGCAATGACCCGGCCGTGTGGATCGACGACAAAAGATTCGCCTGAAAAATGGACGACTTCCTCTTTTCCGACACGGTTGGCGAGCGCGGCATAATATCCGTTCTGAAAAGCCGCAACCTGAAGCTCAGCTTCGAATATTCCTTCAGTCCATTCCCCCACTGCGCCGGCTTGTGGGACAATGACTATCTCGGCTCCTTGAAGACCCAGGGTTCTCATGTATTCCGGAAAATGACGGTCATAGCAGATAGCGATCCCCACGCGTCCGGCTTTGGTCTCATAAACAAAATTCTTATTTTCGCCCGGAACGTAATATCCTCTCTCATGAAATCCAGGACCTTCCATGATATGGACCATTCGTGTGACACCAAGAAGCGTCCCGTCTGCATCGATGACAGGAGAGGCATCATATGTTTTTTCTCCATCTCGCTCAAACACATTCAGCACCACAACCACACCGTATTGTTCTGCCAGGGTGGAAAACTGCTCGGTCGTCGGACCAGGGATAGGCTCTGCTCTGTTCAAAGCATCTTGTGCGGCCGGGATCTGTGGGAGAAAAGGAGAGAAAGCGAGCTCCGCATAGGCGATTAATCCGGCTCCAGCTTGTGCGGCTTTATGAAAAGAGTCGATTCCTCGTTTAAGGTTCTCCTCATAATTTAGCGTGGCATGCTGCTGAATCAATGCGATTTTCATGCGATTCTCCTTACTCATTATTCAGAAAATTTCATGCTCAAACCCTGGCTTCTATCTCCTCCTGAATTCAGGCAGAACCTCTTTAGGGTCCCTCTCATCTCCCTGGTTATCTTATTAAATTTCACCGACTTTTGTAAATAGAAAAAAGTGAAATAGTTCCTTTCTATTCCCTCAGCCTGCCCTCTTCCCGTTATTCTGATTCTTCCTAAGACTATCCATTCCTTTCTCTGATTTGGATTATTGAGCCAACTTGATAATAGATTTTTCCAGTGATAGTTTGAGCGTGATGATCAAGGGGAGGTTAGGTCATTCTCAAAAATCAGAATTCGTCAAAAGAGGGATAAAAATGGAACTTTTTGAAGAACAAAAGAAAAAGGGGAAAGGTAGATTAATAAAAACATTTCTAGTGTTAATGATCCTTTCTAGTTTTCTGATAGCTCTCAATGAGCTTGTCTATCTTATTTCGAATAAAGTTCTCTTAAAATCTTTTATGCCAGCTGAAATCTTAGAGCAAATAGCGAACATATCTTCAGTGTTTATCGTGGTCAATTTTATTTTAAACCTTGCGGTCATCGTGTTCGCCATAGCCATCTGGAAAAGAAAAATATGGGGGCTTTATGCCTATGGAGGCTATATCATTGGTATGGATTTCATAGTACCTCTTATCGCAGGGGTGTCAGTCGCGAGTCTCATTCTAGGATTAATAGCGCTTGTCATCTGGGGGATGATTGCTTATTCGTTATGGAGTGAATTTGCCTAAATAAGGGGATTTAATTGATACCGGTTATGTGCAACTCCCAATTTTCAGTTTCTTCATTAAAAACGAGTTGATAAAACTTGTCTTTATAAAAAGAAAAGGGACATAGGTGTTCCGGATTCATCGCTCTGATAGGAAGGAATACCTTTTTTAAAAGATTGCCTTTGATATCAAATAACAGCACTTCATTCGCATTTGATTCTTGTTTAAAAGTCAAAACATAAATTTTATCATCCTGAACACTGAAATTCAGTATGGCCGGGAAGTGCTTCGGGAGATTGAGGTTCTTAATAACATAACTCGCATATCGCTGAAACTTGATCTTAAAATGCTCATGAATCTCATCAATGAAACTCGAGGGGATTTTGAATGCCTCAGAATCACGTTCTACAGTGAATAGTTTATTTCCTTCAAAATCAAAGACATGAATGGCAAATAAAGGAGCATCGCCTCTCGCAAGATATATTCTATTCTTATAGACTGAGACGAATAATGTATCCGACGCCCTGTCAAAAAAATTGGCTTGTTCTCGGCGCTGCAGATTAAACCAGTAATCGCAATTAAAAATTTCTTTAAGTTTATTTAAATCCGAGTCAAAAAGAGTAACGGATAATTTGCCTCCTTTTAAAGGAAGAAAACCCAATAGCTGATCACCAAGAGAAAGGAATTTGGCATTGATCCCGTAAGGCAACTTTATTTCACGAATAAAATCACCTTTCCTCGTAAAATAGGAGAGGCGGCTCGTGCTATTGGCAGCTATGTGATCCGGATTCACAGAAAGAACAAGCCCCCTCTCTTTGAGATTCATATTGGCCTGTATGACATGGAATTCTCCTGGCCCCTGACCTTCTCTGCCAATTTTTTTTATCAGACTGTGATCACCCAATGAATACAAATAAACATGCGGATAGTCTGATATGATAATCTGATCGTTGTCCACAATGAGGTATCTCGGGTTGAGCAAACCAGAAAACGTCTGTGCCTTTTCTGCATGAAGGAATAAAACACACAAAAAAACACCCATGATAATAACCGTTCTTTTCATTTTTCAATTCCCCGGATTTAGCAATTTAATAACGATTTTTAATGAACTGATACCACTCTTTGTTGAAGGAATATCTAATGTCCTTTTAGTTATAAAGATGCAATACAAAGAAAAAAGGTTTATTTTTTTAAAAAAAAGAGGCCTACCGTACACGCTCAGTAATTTGGCAACATTTTTTTGATGTCTTTGAGAGCGAAGCGTGGCTATTTCAAAACTCTGTTCCATGTCATTGCGAGGAACGTAGTAACGTGCAATCTTATAAAAAAAAGTTACATTAATATTTTAAAGAGATTGCCACGCTTCGCTCGCAATGACAACAACCTGAGTATACCACGCTTCGCTCGCAATGGCACTTTTATCTTCCATATCTTTAATAAAAGTTTAGCCGAAAAAGAGTAAAAAAAGGGGCCTGTCCCCTTTTTTAAGGGACGACGTCTGTGTATTTGGCCAAGAAGGCAGAACGATCATAAATTTCCTGGAGAGTCATCCCGTTTTTTTTGATACCTTCGAACATATCGGAAATTCTTTCCTGCACGATTCCCACATGCAACCTCATGAGTTGACAATACTGATAAGTCCTTTCTTTAGATCCGGCTAGAACCTGAACCGGACACCGGCCTCCGCAGTAGAAATGGACTCCACACTCATGGCAACCCAACCATTCTTTGTATTCCACCAGTGAATTCAAATCATACTCATCAATTTGGAGCTTTCTGTGCTCATCCAGCCCCCCAATCGCATGGGAAGACGGGAGGTCCGCGCAGGAAAAGACCTTTCCTGAAACGACATCATAGTTTTTAGCCAGCTCTACTCCGCAAGCTGTATGCCCCCGTTCATTGGATGTCAACAAAAACAGAATGAGCTCATTTATGTGAGCGATGGGGAGAAGCTCGCCTTTTGAGATTTTCTGGGCATAAATGTCCATGACACTTTCAAGATCCTGGCCATACTGCCTCACGAAATAGGGGAAATTCTGGAAAGGTTCCCGGTCTTCAGCCCAATGCCAGAAAAAATGATTGACCAACCCTTCTTCAGACAATCTCATGAATTCCTCAAAGCAGTTGAGTAGAGATTGTTCTTCCCGGAGAGTGGACCAATGCAATATGTTTCCTTTATAGGATGAAGCGAATGCCCTAAGATTATCCTTTATTTTGCTCAACTGCGTCCCCTGACGGACTCGATTATGCTGCTCTTCATCACCGTCAATCGAAACAGAGTACAGCCAGATATCTTTCATGAATTCCGGATAGGTGGCCAGCGTATCCATCAAGAGTTCTCCATTCGTGTACACCATAAATCTGAATCTATCTGGCTCGTCGGAATCTCTGAGAATCCTCCAAGTTTCTTGCATCTTATCGGATGCCAGGAAGGGTTCTCCTCCATAAAAACACACAGTGATCGTTTGACCGGGATGGCGGTAAGCGAGCTCGTTGATAATGTGTGCATCCCGCTCTGGTTCGACATCCTGGGATGTGATGACCGTATTCCGGGGATTATCGCTCCCCATAGTGATCGCACTGTTTACACATCCTTTACACTGGGCATAACAGCGCCCTGTTATAGTCAGATGAATCATGATATCTTTATCAGGCTTGAGGATTTCTGTAGACAGAGGATGTTCACTAGTGATTCTGACCGCGTCATATTGAGATAAATCATCAAATCCCGGATAACTCACGCCCGCAACAGGCTGAACATTTTTTCTCTTCTTTTTCATAATCTTCTCTTTCAAAACCGATACCAGTATTTTTTCCCCTCCAAGAACAACCCACTCTAGATGACCATAACTTACACTAAAGGAAAATCTGGAGTCAACGTTGAGATTTCAAATAGGGAGGAGTAAGCCTCTACTCACAGATCTTTTAATATTTAATGGTTTGAAAAAGGAAGTCCTTGGAGGGAATGTCAGGAGGTTCAAATCTGTTAATATTTTATCAAACCCTATTCAAGCTCAGGGCTTTCTGTTTTTTCGATGTGCTCTTTGAGAGCAAGGATATGATCCTTTGGTGTATCGACAAACTCTATCCCCAGCTCGAACAATTCGTCTGCATACCGGCTCTTGATCCACCGTACTTTTCCGAAAGCACTGATCAATCTATGCGGTTTGCTTAAAGTCAGATCTATTTTTAAGGTTGAATTGATCGGCAAAAACGTGTTGGCAAGCATCCTGAGGCCTGTTGAAGAGATATCTTTTGTCAGGTGATAGCTGATTTTTTTGTCAGGCGTAAAAGTTTCAGAGGGGACCAGCTTGATCGTCACTTGCGCTTCTTCTTTAACACGCCTCGCTCGCCGATGCTCAGTCATTCTTTCTGCTCCCTCTTATTCAGTCCATCAGGACACTTACGTGTGCCTGGAATGGTCTTCCCTATGATATGAGTGAAATCCCTGTTCACCTTTCAATTTAGTTATCCCAGCTCTTCCCTTCATCAAATTTTCCCCTTCCGAGTCCTTCCTGTCCTCTTATAGCACAGAAAAAAAATGAAGTCAAAGACGAAAAGAGAGAAAAAAAAATTCATTTTTCTCGCATTCCTGAAATATCTATGAATCTTTTTATTTCGCCATTGCTTTTCGAACTATGCTCAAGAGGCTTTTGAGAAAATCTATGGCGGTACAAACAGTAAACACAATAAGCACGAAACCGCCGATTCCCTTGACAAAAGAATTTACGAAATCCAAATCCGTGCCTTGTATTCCGATATACGCATTCTCAATCGGATTGTTGAAGATTATCCACACCAACACGAGATAAAACGCGTTTATAATGAGGGGCACCCATTCAGACTCTGTAAAAAACCGAAAAGAGTAGCCGATGATCTCACAGGCAATAATAGTGATCAAAAAGAGAGAATACCATTTAGATGCTTCCGGGTTGAGTAACGATTCAGGAGATTTGAAATCTAGCGATACAAAAAACAACGTATGAAATCTGATGTAGGCAGAAACAACAAGACCAAAACCTATCAGCATCAATATCAAATAGATGATTCTGGGCTGTATACGCTTCTTTTCGGGAATCCGGGGTGCGGATATTTTCAATCGAGGCCACGGAAGCTTTAAATCCTTTTTGCTCTGAGTAACAAAATAGAGAAATAAACACACCAAACCAAAGTCATAAATAAAGGCCATCGGCAAGTAGGACAATAACTCGATAAATCCCATTTTCGGTATGTAAAGAAAAGGAATAACCATGATGCTACCCGAACCAAAAAAGGAGGTGGACATGGTCAGGCCAAAATGAATAGCAAAGAGCACTCCTGTGTAGAGGAATAAGTACTTTTTAAAAGCAGGAGAGATAATCTGATAATCTTCAAGATACTGTTCGGCCACTTTTTTCGGGCTACCGTAATGGATGATGATTTTTTCCAGGGAATGCTCTGTGATCTCACCATGCTCACTCTCCGCTTTTTCGAGAATGTGACCTCTAATCTCGGACAAAATCTCTTCCCTTCCCTCTTTTACCACAAGATAACTATTGATTTGTTCCAGATAGTCTTCTATTTTTTTATACATTTTTATTTGCCTCCAATAAGTGATTTAAGATTTCATTCTGCTCTCTCCAGATTTTAAGCAGCTCTTTCCTCGCGGCCTTCCCGCTCTTCGAAATCACATAGAATTTCTTAGGACGATCCTGGCTGACATCCCATTCACTTTGAATGAGATCTTTCTTCTCGAGTCTCCTCAAGAGCGGATAGAGCGTGTTTTCTTCAACCGCATATCCCATTCGCTCAAAGTGTTTGAGCATCATGTAACCGTACATAGACTTTTCTAACAGCACTAAAACCAGAACCTGAAGAAATCCCCGGTTCATTTCGGATTCAAATTTACTGGTTTCGTCAGTCATGCCATACCTCCTTGGTGGCACTCAACCGCTTTATACTGTGTTAGCCATTAATACTATATATTATATATATACTGTGTATCACACAGCTTGTCAAGAGTTTTTTTATTTTTCTGGTATTTTGAATGTATAAATCTGGAAGAAATGGTTTATGTGGGATTCATATCCGAATGCGAGGCGAGCCAAATCGCACTGTTTTGACAAAACTGATGAGTCAGAGGAACAATCTCGTCTCTACTCTATCGGCGATAGAGGTATACATCATGATCTTCGCCATCCTCTGCTCTGAGGGAGGTGAATGAAATCTCTTTACTCTCCCACCCAGGAATGGGGTAATTATGAGACACAACCATAGTGCCCGGCTTCAGGAGTTTATCGAATAATGGCCTCAGGAGTTCATTGGATTCTTCCAGGAGATACAATGTGACGACTGTTGCTTTTGAGAAGTCGACTTTCGTCACATCTGCCAGCCGGAATTCGACCATCTTCTCCACTCCTGCCTTCTTGGCGGCGGCATTCGCCTCCTTGATCCTCTGGGGATCGATGTCAATACCGATTCCCCGGGCGCCGTATTTTGTTGCCGCCAAAATCACGATCCGTCCATCACCACAGCCAAGGTCGTAGAGAATATCTGTATTATCCACTTCTACCATTTCTAACATCTTCTCAACTACAGCCATGGGAGTGGGCACAAAGGGCGCCAGGTCCGGAGCATCGGATCTTCCATGAGAACCTTCGTAAAGCTCCAATTCATCATTCTCGTTGTATCGGAAGGAATACGGCATTCCAGCATCCAGCCGATAAGAAATGGTCTCCTCCCCCCGCTGAAAGTAGATATCCAAATCGCCATCACCCGGAAATCGGTCAATGCTTCCTACCTGGATGGTCATCTCCATGGGCTCGGAGTCAGAATCGGATGGCTTGATCCGGTAGTGAACAGTTTGATGGGTGACATTGCGAATAGTGATTTCTTTTTTCTCCTGCACCTGGGCAGAGGCTTCAGGGATAGCACTCGAGTTCATCTCGTTAGCCGACGGCCCCACCAGAATGAACCAGGCCGCAACACCCAATCCAATCAGCGCCATAACAAATGCAAACGTGGCCTTCCTTGGCATAGGCATTCTCCTTATATCAAGGGATACACCAGCACAAATCGACATCCTGTCCCCTATATGATTTATCACTTTTTCTTTGACGTGAAATCTTCATGATTATCCATTATGACAAATATCCCCGCATTTTGAAACACATCCTCATAAAATGAAAAAAGGGGATAGGCCCCTTTTTTCAGGGACTGTCCATCTCAGTCCTTTTGTTGAGAAAGATAGGGATTATCCCTCATCTTTAAAAAAGGGGCCTGTCCCCTTTTATTAAGCGATTTATCCACAGTCAAACCAAACAGCAGGCAGAACTTCTCTTATCAAATTCGAGGAATGCAAGAAAATCCTTAATTTTTTTTCGCTGAGGCTTCATTCAATTATCTTGATAGAAGCTTTCCATACCCTTTGAGCGTTTTCTGAATTGCTGCTTTTTTCATCATCGCTGATAAAGTCGCTGTATTGCTGGATATCACGGGCACCTCCAATTCTTCCTCGAGCTGCCCGATCACCTCTATCGTTCTGAAATTTGTGCAGCTGATGAATATACCCTGAGCTTCCGGCGCAAAAGCTTTCTTAGCCAGTTCATAGGCCACATCTGCACGTTTATTGCCAACTTCTGAATTGCGTGTGATACCCAATCCCTCGATTTTTAAAACTTCTATTTTATTCTGTTCAAGATATTTTTGAACACGCTCGTTTATCTCATCAATGTAAGGCGTGGCGACACACACTCTGCTTATCTGAAATGTATCCAAAGCTTCAATTACAGCCTTAGCGGTGGCAACAGCAGGAACTTTCGTTTTTCCTTCTATCTCTCGCTCTATCGTTAAATCGTGATCTTTCCCTTTGAACAAACTTCCGGATGTGCATCCGTATCCTATAACATCCACTCTTGCATCGGCCAGACTACCTGCGGCTTCTAACATTTGTCCTTCCATTTTTTCCAGGTCATCGACCGTGATTTCTTGGAGTCTCATCCTTGCCGTATGCACCGTGGACCATCCTGAAGCCATTTTCCAGACTTCAGCCTCCATCGTGGTGTTGGAGGAAGGAACGATCAAGCCGATCTTCATTGGACTGCTGACAATCATTTTATCTGTTTTTTACTCATTTTTCATCCTCCAGTCTTCTGAACTGTTGAATCCAAATAGAATTTTTTTAGGTGCTATCTCTCCTATTCCATAGATTAAATGAAACAAGGGCTGTCACTCATCTTTAAAAAGGAAAACAGGATACTCCAATACAGGAGGACAGTCCTCTTTTTTAGAGAATGTCCCTTTTAGTCATTAGTTTAAGTCGGATTGGGACTTTCCCTCTTCTAGAAAAAAAGGGGCCTGTCCCCTTTTTTCAAATAGGATTGGATTCAATACTGAAAAAATGTATTATTTAGGCAGCAGATGCAAGAAACAAAGGAAAAAATCCCGGGACAACTCATCCGTCAGCTTGGCCTCTTCGACTCGACCATGGTCATGGTCGGGATTGTGATCGGTTCGGGCATTTTTCTCACCACCGGAATCATGGCCAAGTATATTCCCTCTGCCGGGTTATTACTCCTGGCTTGGGTCGTGGGCGGATTACTGACCCTTGCCGGGGCGCTCACATACGCAGAGCTCGGTGCGGCTCTCCCGGAAGCCGGGGGCCAGTATGTCTACCTGAGGGAAGCCTACGGGAATATGGCCGCGTTTCTTTTTGGATGGATCCTTTTTCTTGTCTACATGACTGGAGGTATCGCCGGACTGGCTCTGGCTTTTGCTGAATATTTCGGTTATTTCTTCCCAGGTTTATCGACAGACAGCACCCTGCTCTCGCAAACATTTAATATTTTTGGCCGTTCCCTCACATACTCACTCTCCGCAGGCCAGCTCATCGGAGTTTTGGTCATCATCCTTCTATCCGTTTTTAACTTTGTCGGCGTGGGACTCGGGAAATTCATCCAGAATATCTTCACAGTCATTAAAATTGGGATAATCGTTGCCATCATTGGCTTGGGATTTATTATCGGTAAAGGAACGGCTGTTAACCTCTCTTTGAAGCCGGAAAGTATGAGTTTCGGTCAGATAATCATCGGTTTCGGAGTGGCTCTTGTGGCTGTCACTTGGGCCTTTGACGGCTGGAACAACGTGAATTTCGTGGCCGGAGAGATTAAAAAACCAAGCCGTAATCTTCCTTTAGCCCTGATCATAGGGACGCTGGGAATCACAGTGCTTTATGTCCTGACAAACTATATCTATCTTTACGCCCTGCCCATCCCCGAGGTTAATGGGGTAGTTAGAATCGCTGAAAAAGCCACATCCGCACTTTTTGGCGCTTCCACTGGGGCGCTCATCTCTGCAGCGGTCATCATCTCGACTTTTGGGTCCTTGAACGGCTCGATATTGACCGGACCTCGAGTGTATTACGCTATGGCCAAAGATAAACTTTTCTTCCAACGTGTATCGCAGGTTCACCCTCGTTTTCGAACTCCCGGGTTTGCGATCCTCATCCAGGCGCTTTGGGCTTCTCTCCTCACATTGGTTGGGACTTTCGAACAGATTTTCACCTTCGCCATGTTCATGGCCATAGTATTCTGGACCGCTGCGACCGCCTCTGTCTTTACTCTGAGGAAAAAACTACCCAACCTTCCCCGACCCTACAAGACCTGGGGCTATCCTGTTGTTCCCGCCTTATTCATTCTGGCCTCATTGGGTATCCTTCTCAATACACTCCTGGAAAAACCGGCTGAAGCGCTGGCCGGCATCATTCTCACTGCACTGGGAATTCCAGTGTATTATCACTGGAAGAGAAAAAAGAAAGAACACAGCGAGGCTGATGAGACCTGACTCTGCCTCACTGAGTCATTCTCAAAAAAAGAGGATATTGACAGAATCTCAATTCACGTCCCATTTAAAATAAAAGATTGTTTCGTTCATCCATTTAGACTATACTCGATTCTCATTTGATCCTAATCAATCTTTAAAATGAAAAAATCTTTTCAAAAAGGAGGTAAAGGATGAGGAAACCTTTGCTTTTTATCATTATTTTCTTCTTTTTGGCATTCTCCTCATTGGTCGGGCAACAACAAAAAGCCGAAGAGAAGCCTGACCCGATGAAGAACTTCTCGCTCGTTACAGAAACAAAACCTGTCCAGGAAAAAGTGAAAATGGGCTTCGAATCCATTACAGGTCAGGACGCTGTCACCTATCTGAAATTCATCTCTTCAGACCTTACGGAAGGAAGAGAGACAGCCAGCGAGGGGTACGAAATCGCCGCCCAATATGCGGCCTCGCTGTTCGAGCTCTGGGGAATTAAACCTGCTGGAGACCTTGAGCGCCGCCGAATGAGTATGCGCATGATGTTTCAACCCTCACAAAAGCCTCCAGCACCCAGGAGAGGTTATTTCCAGAACATCCCATTTATTGAGATTCTGGGAAGCGAAGGAACGGCCGCTGTTGAATTCCAAAAAGGCCAGATGAAAAAGACCAAGACTTTTAATCAGAATATGGATTACACCTATTCGGCATCAGAGACACAATCTTTGACAGCGCCGGTAGTGTTCGTGGGCTACGGTATTCAGGAGTCTTCTTTGAAGTTCGATGAGTACAAAAATCTGGATGTCAAGGACAAATTCATCATGATGCTCTCTGAAACTCCCGGAAAAGACGACCCTGAATCTCCCTTCAACAAAGGCAAACTCAAAGAAAAATATTATCCCCAGCGTCGACGCATGAGACGGATGACTTCTCCTAAAAACAATCTGGCCAGAGATAAGGGAGCCATAGCCATCCTGATGGTTGAAAACTCTCCTAAAGATAATTCCGATGTGCCCCGTAGAGCCCTAGATTCTCAGAGAATCAACGATGAACGGCCGATATACCCGGGTCGACGCCGCCGGATGTCACTCGCCGAAAACTTGGGGCCGTCCATGCCCAGGGAATCAATCCCGACCATCCGGATCTCACGGAAAATGGCCGACGATATTCTCGGACTGGTGGGCCAGAATGTCGAGTCTCTGAAAGGAAAAATCGAGAAGACACTCAAGAGCCATTCCATGCCGCTGTCAGGAGTGTCCTTCACAGTTAAAACCAAGGTCGAGACCAAACTGGTCAACAGCATGAATGTCCTGGGATACATCGAAGGCTCAGACTCTGAGTTAAAAAAAGAAGCGATCGTGATCGGCGCTCACCTCGACCACCTGGGACGGAGAGGAGATTACATCTTTAATGGAGCTGACGATGACGGTTCGGGCTCTGTCGGAGTAATGGAGATCGCTGAAGCCTTTGCCAATAATCCTGTCAAGCCCAAAAGGTCGATCGTATTTGCTCTCTGGTGTGGCGAAGAAAAAGGACTCCTGGGTTCAAGGTATTATGTGGCCAATTCTTTCATGAAAACATCGGTTAACCTGAATCTGGATATGATCAGCCGGACCTACGACAGAGAGCGCATTACCATGATGGCCAGGCGATGGGGAGTTGAGGTTGGAAAAGAAGTGCTCGAAAAAATCGATGCCAAAAATTTCGTCAGCCTCTCCTATGATGCCAATACTCCTGAGATAGATGAAATCATGAGGAAAAACAATAACCACGTGGGCCTCCACATCCGTCTTCAGGGGCAGGAAGAAGCCTCGGGCGGAAGCGATCACGCACCATTTGCCAGGGCTAAAATTCCCTGGGCCTTTTTTATAGCGGCCATGACTGAGGACTATCACCAACCCAGTGATACAGTGGATAAGGTCAGCCCTGATTTGATGGAAAAAATCATCAGAATAACTTATTTGGCTGCGTTCGAACTGGCAGATAGATAAATACGTAGGCAGTCTGGATACGCGAATTTTCTATCGCATGAATCCGGATGTCTAAAATCATAAATATCTTTTTTGCCTATTCTGGCAGAAAAGTAAACATTTAGGAGGGTTTTTTATGAGACAGAAAGGGAAACTCATCCTCATCCTGTTTTTTTCTTGTTTAATCGTCTCCGCTTCTTCCTTTGCCCAACAGAGAGAAACACCACCAATCAAACTGGATAAGCTATCGGACAGGTTATTCCAAATACTCGGAGGTCGCGGTGCGAACGGAGGAGTATACATAGGAGATGACGGCGTCCTGGTTATCGATGCCAAGTCGAATGAAGGATCAGTCAAGCAGACAATAGCCGAAATCAAGAAAGTCACTAACCTACCGATCAAATACCTGGTCAACACCCATAGTGACGGAGACCATATTACAGGGAATAGATTTTTTCCGGAATCCGTAACGATTGTCGCGCATGAGAAATGCCGTGAAGAATTCTTTCATCCACGCCGGGACGGGAAGCCATCAGATTGGAACAATCCCGAACTAGCGCCCTTTGTGCCATCCCTGACCTATCGCCATAAGATGGATATCTATCTGGGCACGAAGAAAGTCGAGTTGTGGTATTTTGGTGTCGGCCATACAAAGGGAGACACAGTTGTCTATTTCCCGGAAGAAAAAACAGCATTCCTGGGAGACCAGATATTCATGGGCCGGCCCCAACTCATCCACTCTTACAAAGGCGGGAATTCCTTCGGGCACGTGAAAGCGCTCACAAAAATGCTGGAAACACTCGATGCAGAGAGGTTTTGCAGCGGGCACAGCGACCCTATCGACCGCAGTACAGTCAAGCATCACATAGAAGAGATGGAAAAAATCCAGTCAAAAATTAAATCTCTGATGGAACAGGGCAAGAGCCTTGAAGAGGTGAAAAAAGAATTTGACGAAAATCACGCAAGGTTAGTCGAATCCATTTTTAACGAGATTAAAAAATAGCCGCAGACAAAATAAAAAGAAAATATTTAAAGCGGCGAAACAGGAATGATCCGATTCTTATCCCTTGAGGTATTCCGCTTTTTAGACATTACCTCTTTAATTCGTGTCGGTGTCATGGAGAACGCAAACAGCCGGCTGCCAATGGCATCAAGGACCGCCTTGGCCATCACAGCTCCCATGGAAGTAATAACAGGCTATCCACATCTTTGAGGAAGCCTCTTTTTTTTATCCATAAGTGATCTTGTAGGAGACCAAGGTCCTCTTGATTTGTTGGAATAGGTTGTGTATTTTTTACATCCTAATGGATAATAATATAACTTCATGGAAAAGCTATCCGACTCAATGAAAGATTTTTGGTAGATGAAAGATTCTATGAATACCAACGTGAAAGCATTCCACGTGATGGCCAAACCCACCGGCGCGCAGTGCAATCTGGAGTGCGACTACTGCTTTTTCCTTAAAAAAGAACGGCTCTATCCGGACAGTGACTTTCGTATGTCCGACGAGACCATGGAAGCTTATATCCGGCAGACCATTGAGGGACACAAAGTGCCTCAAGCCGTCATAGCCTGGCAGGGCGGAGAGCCAACGCTCATGGGCCTCGATTTTTTCCGGCGTTCTGTGGAATTGGAAAAAAAATACATCAAGCCTGGGATGCGCATTGAAAACTCCCTGCAAACAAACGGCATTCTAATTGATGAGGAGTGGTGCCAATTTTTCCACGAGAACAACTTTCTGATCGGACTCAGCCTAGACGGGCCTCGGCACCTGCACGATGCCTACCGCCATGATAAGGCCGGAAAATCCGTGTTCGATAAGGTCGTCAGAGTGGCACAGCTGATGCAAAAGCACAGTGTGGAATTCAACATCTTGTGCACGGTAAATGCTGTGAACAGCCAACATCCCCTCGAGTTATACCGCTTTTTCCGCGACGAACTGGAAGTACGTTATCTCCAGTTCATCCCGATCGTCGAGCGCGATAACGAAACCGGCAATCAGGAAGGAACCCAGGTTACTGACCGAACGGTTGCTCCCGAACAGTACGGCCGGTTCCTGGTCGAAATTTTTGACGAATGGGTGCGTCGTGATGTCGGGATCATGTTCGTGCAGTTTTTCGACAATGTTCTCGCTTCTTATGTTCACGGCCAATCATCCCTATGTATCCTGACCCCGACCTGCGGTGAGGGCGTGGCTCTCGAACACAACGGCGACTTATACTCTTGCGACCATTTCGTCGAACCGCGTTACCTTTTAGGAAACATCAGCCAGACTTCAATTTCAGAATTGGTTTCATCCGAGGCACAGCGATCCTTTGGCCGCGATAAGTCAGAGGCTCTTCCCAAATACTGCCGGGAGTGCCAGTTTCTTTTTACTTGTTACGGTGAATGCCCGAAGAACCGGGTGCTCACCACTCCGGATGGTGAGCCAGGATTGAACTGGTTGTGTTCAGGACTCAAGGCTTTTTTTGAACATGTGGACCGGCCCATGCAGATCATGGCAGAGTTGCTGCAGCGGGGCCAGAGCGCTGACGGCATCATGAAAATCCTGGCCCAAGAAGAAGGCCGGCCTCTACCGAAAAAGGATAAAATCGGACGCAACGATCCGTGCCCTTGCGGTAGCGGGCTGAAATACAAAAAGTGCCATGGGCTTTGAAATAAGATGAGAAGGCGCCCATAAAAAAGGTGAAAACTAAGGCACCACTGAGAGAGGAATGCTCCTATCCGTCGCGCTGGAGGCATCCTGCGCCTTAGCCAAGGCCTCTTTGATCCGGGCCGGTGTCATCGGGAGCACAAACAACCGGACACCTATAGCATCGTAGACCGCGTTAGCGATCACGCCCCCCATAGACGTGATGGCCGGCTCCCCACAGCCTTGGGGAGGCATTTCCGGATTATCGACGAGCACCGTTTCGATCTTCGGCGTCCAGGAAAAGCGCGGGATCTCGTAGGTGTCGAAATTCTCATCCAGAATCCTGCCTCCTCGAAAACGGATCTCTTCAGTCAGACAGTAACCGAGTCCCATGTTAATGCAGCCCTCGATCTGCATCCTGACTCCTTCCGGGTTAATGACTTCGCCCGTGTCCTGAGCGCAGACAACACGTTCCACCCGAGTCTCTCCCGTCCTCTTGTTCACATTAACCTCTGCCATCGTTGCTAAGTACGTCCCCAGATAATCCGTGCAGGCGATCCCGCATCCCTTCCCGCTGGGGGTCTTCGAGAAGGTCCGTCCGAACTTCTCTGCAGCGGCTTGCAGAACTCTCTTCATCCTTTCATCTGTTAAATTATGCAGCCGGAACTCAAGAGGGTCCATTCCCGCTTGTTCAGCCATGACGTCAATGTGGGATTCGATGGCAAACACGTTGGTGTTGCTGCCCGGGCCGCGCCAGGCGCCGACACCAAAGGGATGAGCACCGCCACCCCCCCTGCCTCCCCATCCTCCGTAGGAAAGAACACGGTGATGAGGGATGTTGTAGAAAGGTTCGGAGCTTCTGCTCCCGGCAAAGTAATTGTGATAATCCCAGAAGACGATCTGGTTTGAGCTGTTGAGACCGGACCGGATTTCAATAACGGCTGCGGGGCGGAAAGTATCATAAAAAAATTCTTCTTTCCGGCTCCAGGCAACCTGCACTGGTTTGCCGCTCAATTTGGCCAGCCGGGCGGCCTCGACCACCTGATTCCCCTGGTTCTTCCCACCGAAACCACACCCGACAAAAGGAGTGATGACACGGACATTTTCGGAAGGGAATCCCAGAGCGCGGGCAACGTCTCCCTGAGCTCTGAAGGGAGCCTGAGTAGACGCCCAGGCTATGGCTTTGTCACCCTTCACTTCTACTACTGCTGTATGGTTTTCCGCGGGAGCGTGGGCGACATAATGATTGAAGTAAGCTTTGTCGAATGTCTGGCTGGCCAGGCCTTTTCCTGAATCCAGATTTCCTGCTTCTGTGACGACATTTCCTTCAGAGGCAGACTTTTTTAAATGATCGAATATGGTCGTGTTATCCAGCTGAGAGGTGGACGGCTCAAATTGTGCCTTGATCAATCCCAGGGCTTTATCTGCAACATCATGGTGTTTGTGAAGAACAGCGATCATGTCATTATCCCGGATGATCTGGATATCTTTGATTTTTTCAGCGGCTGAGGTATCCACACTCTTCAATTTCGCTCCATGAGCCGGAGGCCTCAATATCCTGGCATAGAGCATTCCGGGCAAGCGAATGTCCCCTGCAAACTTGGCTTCTCCGGTGACTTTCTCCCTGCTATCCAAACGGTCTGTCGGCTTACCCGAAATGGTGTGTTTTGAATAGTGTTTTATGGGCGGCTTTTTCTCAAGATGTCTCTCAATTTTCTTTCCTTTGGCCAGCTGCCCATAGGAGACCTTTTTCCCCGGATTTTTCTTCTCGAAAACCGTGCCATCCTTTGTTGTCAGGTTCTCTTGACGTGAACTTAGATGTTCTGCGGCCAGTTGAATCAGGACACCCCTGGCTTCTGCGGCTGCCTGGCGCAGAGGAGGGCCAAAATATTTTGTGCTCCTGGAGCCGAAGGTCCCGGCATCCCAGGGACAGAGGGCGGTGTCTCCCATGATCATATCGACTGTGTTTAAAGGCACATCGAGCTCTTCAGCCAGCATCTGGGCGAGCGATGTATAGACGCCCTGGCCCATCTCGATCTTGGCGCTGAAACAGGTGACCCGTCCATCCTCTCCGATCCTGAGATAGGCGTTGAAATCCTCTGGATATCCGCGGCCTCGCCGTCTCTGCTGGAGTGCAAAAAGATCTCCCACTGAGAAAGAGATGATGATCCCGCCTCCCAGAAGCTTGAGAAATTCTCGGCGGTCAAGCGTGACAGGATTTTCACTTTTTCCCGAATCAAACGGAATATATTCGTCGTCTTTCATGGTCTCCGTCCTTTCAATGTCCGGGCTGCGGTCTGGATGGCCTCGATAATGCGGTTATAGCTTCCACAGCGGCAAAGGTAGCCCTCCATGTCCTCAACGATTTCCCGGTAAGAAGGTTGAGAATTCTTCATCAACAGACCGTAAGCTCCCATGATTATTCCCGGAGTGCAGAATCCACACTGAAGGGCATTGTGCTCTATGAACGCTGTTTGTAAGGGGTGGAGCCTTCCGTTTTTCTGTAGCCCCTCGATGGTCATGACGTCTTTCCCGTTCACATCCTCTACAGGATACTGGCAAGACAAGACCGCTTTTTTATTGACAACCACGGTGCAGGCCCCACAGTACCCTTCTCCGCAGCAGTATTTTGTCCCTGTATGCTCAAGATCGGAACGTAAAACCCATAAAAGCATGCGTTCCGGAGAGGAGATCACACGGACATTCTTTCCATTAAGTTTAAAACTAATTATTTTTTCCATCGGTTCTCCCCAAAATCATTGGAATCATAGGATTTTTTACCAAACTAACAAAAGTCAATTCCGCTGTCAAAGATAATATTTTGCAGGCAGGAACCACAGCCTTGAGTGTTTTTCATTTTCCTGGTGATACCTTCCAGACTTCGGTCGGTGAATAAAAAATGACTGCATCCGGCCTGCGATTCGTCTTCAGAACGTTATATTCGTCCTGAGAGGTCAATTGATTCTTTATTGAAAATTCACGTCCAGCGGCTCTGCATTCTTTGTGGTTTTTGCCTGGATATCTCGAATCTCCTTCCAGGTGTCGATGTCTGGTTCACCCACCCGGAGGGTGTAGGATCCTGGAGCAAAGACCTTCGGCTGAAAGGATCGACTGTTTATCCTCAGCGTATACACTATCTCGTCCGTCTGCTGCCGAATAATCTGAACGACCGGATTCTGCAATCCGCTGACCCGGATCTCTGGCAGCCAGGCCCTGGCTTTTCTTCCATAGTTATCCTGTTGGTTGATCCGGATAGGCCAACCTGGAAAAGGCTTGTCCTTATCCGGATTAGCCCAGTACGGCCAGTTCACCAACTCGATGTCACGACTATCCTTATAAAACGTGATAACACTGTAGCCTGTGACCAGCTCATGGTGTCGGGTGGGAGGGATAGTGCTCTTCTGAGGATTGGCGATGGCATAGACCGTGATCTTGTTCCCAAATCCATCCTCAAAATCACCGGTGTACTTCGGGCTTTCAGGCTTCCGATTCCTCCCGGGGACAGGCGGCCACCAGCGCCGCGGGAAGATGTTTCCGGTGGCAGGCGATACAATCACGTAACTAGAATCACGCCAATCCTCCACTCCGTACTGGCTGGTGTTCGCAAGGTGCTGGTCTCCCACGATATGGGTGGCAAATGCCTTCCGGAATCTCCGGATGGCATTATCCCGCCCGACCTGAGGCCATCCGTTGGAGTCGAAATCAGCGACCAGTTTATCCCCTTCCACATAGACCCCTGGGTCTGGAATCTCCAGACGGGGCACTACTCCATCACTTTTTGCATCTTCTGGAAGGGTGGCGACGTTAGAAAACAGCGTTTGGGACACGACCGCCTTCATCCATGTATGATTTGACCAATCGCTGGCCCAGTCATCCAAAAACTTCATCTGTCGGTTCCCCAGAAGCACTGCTTTCGAGATGCGAGATTTCTGCTTCACATCCCATGCGGGATTCTGGACCCAGCCGTTATAGATCTCAGCTTCGGGGAAAACCCCCTTGGGCGCGGACTTGAATTTGCGGTCCTCGATGACAGCGATACTCAAACCGCCGATATTGCATTCCGTGAAATACACTCCGATGCCTTGTTCGACCGGACGCGGGTCATAAGGATCAGGCAGATGGCTTGTCTGTGTGGCCTGGACCATGTTCACGAATTCCGGCGACATCTTGTAGCCTCCTGTATCCTGAGCGGCAGCGCCCTGCAAACCCGGAGATGTCGCTTTTCCCCCTGCGCCCCAGATATTGCCGTGAAAGACATCATGATCGTCGGGGATGGCAATGGTCGAGATCCTGGTTGTAAGCTCCTTGTTAGTGATACACCAGAGGTACCACTTGTACAGATAATCCAGAAAAGCATGCTTCCGGTCAGCCCGTGTGGGAGAAGCACCTTCATATACCTGGTCACCGGCGAAAAACATCACATCCGGATCAAGCGCCTTCAGCCGTTCAACCAGCTCGGCATGAGGATACAAAAGCCCCCAATCCCAGGGGAACGTTTCGCCGTCCACGCCGACCCAGGAAGTGCGCTTGGGTTTGATAACCTGCTCGACACAGCTCATGGAGACCATGACCAGTTTGTCCTTGTCGAACGGATCTTTTTTGATGACCCCTTCCAATGTGTATTTCTTATCCTGTTTACGCTTGAGGATATATTCGACACGGAAAGGCACATCGGTCTTGTATTCCCAGTTCTCGATTCTGAAGGGCGCTGTGTACGAAGGATGGAGCAGCTCTGTCGAGGCCGTGTGTTCCCAGTTTTCATCACTACGGGTGTACAGATCGACCTGCTGGTTCTCCTGCTTGGACAGAGGCATGAACTGCACGGTCAGCTTTAATATGCCACGGCTCAAGGTGTATAAAGCCGTGACCATGGGGCCCAGGTTTCGGTCCGGATAGTGTTCCAGCTTTGACCCAGATATCTTCCAATCCCTGAAAGCAAACCGGTTGTCCCCTTCTCCAGAATACCCGCTGTGAGAGACAAGCGCGACATTCCCCACAAACCGGTCCGGAAGCAATCCTTCCATGACCAATGTGGACAAAACATCATTACTGGCCGGGTCGACTGCCCTCAATGTCAGGCTGTAGCCTTCCCTCCCTGGCTTGAGGTTCAAATCGAGCTGAAGCTCATCCCATTTGACCGGGTCTTTTTCCTGGTATACCAGATATACGTCCTTTTTTTCGTAATCCCGGATAAAAAGCTGTCCCAGGCCGTCACAGCCCATGAACAGGCCGGCTTTGGGGCCGTAGGCGTGATGAATCAGGGAAGCGGCTCTGTAATCCAGGTCTTTTCCAGCACCCAAGAGATACCCTGCGGCGGCTTCCGCTTCGTCCCCGCCAGCGAGCTTCCGAACCCGGACAGAGCTCCGGAGGTCTCCTTTAGAATCACCCAGCCTCATTGTAGTCAGGTGAAGGGTCCTCATGGGTAAATTATTCAAGCACTCCACACTACCTTGAGAGACGCGCCAGTCCTGAAGCCGGTTGGCCCACAATTCCGGGCCAGTCCAGGGGCCGTCTGGTGAAAACTCCCATTGGCTCCGGTACTCTGGCTTCGGCGAAAGGGAACAGGAAAAGGACAGGAGGAGTGTGCACAAAACAACCAATCCAACGTTCCTGAGAGACATTATTTGCGTGTGTAATCTGTTTTTACTTTTTACAGTTTTAGACATGGCCACCTCGCCCGACAAGATAGCCTGACTATACCACAGCGATAATCGCCTTCGCAACGCTCCGGCCGATAGATATCTTGAAATACAGAGAAAGTTCTTCTTCTTGGCCTCTTTTCTATGGTAAATTTAACGTTGTAAATTATTGGGGAGAGATAATCAGACGCCTGTTCGATGCACTGTACACCGAGCCCTCCAGAATCAGCCCTGTCTAAGGCTTTGTTCATCAACTCAGAACTCTGTATGCATTTGTAAACATCGAGTGGAACTTATTCTCATCCCATACGTTTTAAGTAATAAAATCTCAGATGACATAAGGGAGTTACGATATGATTCAAATCCGAGAAAGCTCGATGTCAGGCAACACTTCCCGCCATTCTTTTCCTAAGAAAATCTTAAAGAAAATTACCGACTGGAGAAATATCCTCCTTCTGACCAGTCTCGTGGCATTTTTTGTGGGGGGCATCTTATTCATTGGACTGCTTCCTATCCCTTTTGGATTCCTTTTTAAAGGGAGTTTCTTTTTATGTATCGGTGGATTGTTGCTCACTCTGTTTGTGTTGAGTCTTCGGCTTATGACTTCTAAACGAATCTGGAAAAAAGTTGCAGGCGCAGTTTTTATACTTATTCCGATCATTCTTCTATTGATAATTACAATTGCTGTCTCTGACCACCGCATTTTATTCTTTCAAGGCATGCCGCCCGTGTTAACCAAAGATCAATGGCAGGAGGACCTTCACTTTCTTGTGGAAAAAATGGAACAAAAGCATCCCGACCTGTACGCATCGATTTCGAGAGAAACATTTTTTAACGCGATTAAGGATATAGAGGAAAGAATCCCTTCACTCAACTCTAATCAAATCATGGCGGAGTTCTTTAAAGTCATCGCCTTGCCAAATGATGCTCACTCCTTCCCCTTCATCATCTCTCCCGCCTACAATCTGCATCACTTTCCCCTTAAAATCTATAATTTTGATGATGGCTGGTACGTCACAGATATCTGCAGGAAATATAAGGATATGATCAGCTCCCGGGTCGTGAAGATCGGTGATGTGCCTATGGATGAGGTCTATGAACTCTACAAACCCTACTTGGCAGTGGGAAACAATTTTTCCAAAAGAGAACGATTTTGTCTTATAGGCATTATGGCTGAGTGGCTCCACGCTCAAGGCATCATTGAGCATATAAATAAGGGTGAATTTACTTTTGAAAACGCGGAAGGTGAGCAACAGACTGTTGTGATGAAGCCTGAAAAACACTTTTTATGGCTGTATTGGTATATGTTTCAAAGGGTCGATAACAAAAGCTCACCGTTTGTGCTGAATAGACGGCAAGACGCCTATGTGTTTGAATTCTTGGATGAAAGTCAGACTCTTTATTTTCGATTCAATGCCGTTGTTCAAGAATCAGCCAAGGAGACTTTTGAAGAATTCATTCAAAGACTTTCATCCTATGTGGATACTCATGATTTTAAGCGGATGGTTATCGACCTACGAAATAATGGCGGCGGGGATGGCAGTTTAATCTTTGATTTAGTCGATTTGATCAAGAACAAAGAAAAGATCAATCAAAGAGGGAAACTGTTCGTGATAATCGGGAGAAATTCGCTGTCTGCAGCCGTCATGTTCACCTCGATGCTTCAGAACAACACGAAGGCCATATTCGTGGGTAAGCCAACAGGGCAAGGACCCAATTTCTTTTCTGGACCAAGTGGGATCACACTCCCCCATTCGAAATTGGAATTTTGGTTATCCAGCCGATTGAATGAATCAAGTCTTTCGATGGATAAGCGGCAATGGATAGAGCCCGATATTCCGGTTCGATATACCTGTCGGGATTTTTTAGAAAATAGGGATCCAGCCATGGAAGCTATCCTCGATTCCCAACATTCAGAGGTCAAAACAATTCAAGTGGAGGATGAGTTTATCCACAAGATTTGCGGGAGATATCTATTCAGTCCGCATCAAATACTGACCATTCAAAAGGAAGACGAATCATTGACGTTTCAGATCTTCGATTTCAACCCGGCCAGCTATAATCAAATACATTCATACTTGTATCCGGTCTCCAGTAATGAGTTTTTAACTGATATCAGGAATGTGACCTTGCGGTTTCCTGTTGAGAAGCAAGCAAAAGCGACAAGCTTAATTTTTAAATGGGGGGATACTCAAAGAGTGATTCATCTGGCACCGGAAGCCTTCAAACTTCCGCTGGAATACATTTACGAGGGGAAAATGGCTGAAGGAGTGGAGCTTTTTGTTAAGAATAAGGACGAATACATCAGAAGTAATCCGAGCCTGGAAACCAGTTTGACTATTTTAGGATACAGGCATTTGCGAAAAGAGGAATATAACAGCGCCATTCCAATTTTCAAGCTGATTGTTGAAATCTTCCCCCAATCATACAATGCGTATGACAGCTTAGGAGAGGCATACATGCTGAATGGAGACAGAGAGCTGGCTATTCTAAACTATGAGAAGTCGCTAGAACTGAATCCTGACAATACCAACGCCGCAAATATGTTAAAGAAGCTCGAAAAAGAGAAGTGATTTTTATTCCCGCCAGTAGAAAAACCATTTACTTTTTAAAATAGGGAAAGTTGGATTTCTGCATCCAGAAAGTTAAAATAGAAGAAGGTGCGGAAGATAATATATTGCTATATAGCTAAAAAGAAAGGGATAAAATGAAAAACAAAAGAGATTGTGAAAAAATAAGCAAGGTAGGCTTTTATTTAATAATATCGTTTTTTCTATTTCTCATTGAAGTTGGTTACACTCAAGATGAAGATAAAATTGTAATCGGCAATAAAGTCAAAATGTCTTCGGATATATTCGATAAAGAAATTGGACTTTCTGTGCTTATTCCTGAAGATTATGATAAGTCGAATGAACGGTATCCGGTTCTCTACAGCTTCCATTCGCATTTTGAAATGGTATGCGGCATTGTTAAGAATCTTTATGATTGGAATCTGAGTCCTGAAATCATTGTGGTTAATGTCGACAGTTATGAGTACGGCTATCTCACTCCCACAAGTGTCGAACGAAATCCAAACTGGGGAGAAGCAGATCGATTTCTCCGATTCTTCAAAGAAGAATTATTCCCTTTTATTGAATCAAAATATCGCACACATCCTTACAGGATTGTCTACTCGGGTGCCTTGGGTGGGGTGTTCACGGTATATGCTATTCTAGCAAAACCGGATGTATTCAACGCGGGAATAGCTCCTATTCCATGGATTATATACGATGATGACAACAGATATATGATAAATAACGCGGAAAACTTTCTAGGCAAAAATGAGTATCATAATTTTTTATACATAACAATGGATAATGAATTTGAACTTCTTCAGGATTTGGATACTTTTGTGAATGTTCTTCGAAAATTTCCTCAGAAAGGACTGGAATGGGAGTATCATTTTTGGCCGGAGGAAGATCATTATTCCACAGGACCCCGATCCATTCATTCAGGACTGCGATCTCTTTTCAGGGGATGGAATACGATACCCGTTGAAATTGCTCATCAGGGCTTGGAACAAATAAAAAGACATGAAGATTCATTGAATAAGAAATTTGGTTATGATATCGGGATTTCCTTAAACGGACTGTGGTGGGCCGGACAAGAGCACATGAAAAATCGTCGATATGATAAAGCCATTGAGATCTTTAAATATAGAGTGGAAAAACAACCTAACGATGCGTTCCTTTACATAGACCTGGGTAGGGCGTATGAAGAAGATAACCAACTCGAATTGGCCAAAAAAACATATGAGAAGGCTTATCATATTGAAGTGTCTTCAGCAAATCCCCAAATGCGGTATATCAAGCGGATAAAAAACTTCTTGAATAATATTAATAAAAAAATAAATGAAACAAAGAAATAAGTACTTGAGCCATTATCACAGAGAGGACCGGGTATTCATGGAGCCAGCCGGTCTTTTACAATGAAGCCTACTGCATCACCTCCTCGATGGAGTTTGAAGGGATTATCATCATTCCCAGCACGAAAATGACCATGTTTATGGTGCCGCCTTATATGAACTGATCATACAGCTCTCCATGCAATTCGAACATCAGAAGATCAGAAACAACAATCGACACGGACCTGGATCATGTATTTTTCGAAGCAGATAAATAATTTTTGTTGACAGATGTATGGAAAACCCATATATTATATGTATGGATAATCAATACATGTGAGGAGGCCAATGACGGGACTGACTTTTAATGAAATTCTAATCCTGAATTCCATATGGCGATTAAAGAAGGAAACCTATGGAGCTAAGATCAGAAAGCATATTTCCGAAATAACAAAGAAAAACTGGAATTATGGGACCATGTACTGCATCCTCGATCAACTGGTCAAAAAGGGATTTATCAAACGAATAGTGGGTGATCCCACTCCGGTTCCAGGAGGCCGGAAAAAGATTTATTATGAGATGACCACCCAGGGCCAAAAGGCACTTGGAGAAGCCTATAGAATGAATGAGGTTTTGTGGCAGGGTTTTTCCGTTACTGAACCGGAAAAAGTTTAGACATCATGAAAAAAACTCTCTCGACTCCTCCGAAACTGGCTGCATGGATTCTTCGACGAATTGCGGTTCCTGAGGACAAGTTCCCGGTTCTGCAGGATCTGAATGATGATTTCCACGAAATCGTTTCTAAAGGAAGCCTACAAAAGGCTCGTTTCCTTTACTGCTGCCACGCTCTGAAAACTGCGTTTATTATTTTGCTTTACAAACTGTACTGGAGAAATGTCATGTTGAACAACTATTCGAAGATCGCATTGAGAAATATCCGGAGACAAAAGGTGTTTTCTCTGATCAATATTGCCGGTTTAGCGCTGGGATTGATCTGTTCTATCCTGATTTTAATTTATGTTCAGTTTGAATTGAGCTATGACAGGTTCCATGAGAAAAGCGACCGTATTTACAGAGTTGTCGTTAAACAGCCAGGCAATATGTATCAAGGATCGGATACATTCGGCGTAACCTATCATCCACTCGGACCTGCTCTTGTGGACGAATTTCCTGCCGTAGTCAATGCTACACACATCTCGGGTCGTTTGGGAGAACTATCTCTCAGACATTTACAGAAAAATCAAATCCACATCAATGAGAAGGGGTATTGTGTCGATCCAGAATTTTTCAAGGTGTTTTCCTTTCCGTTTGTGAATAAAGATATGAAAGGCGCGTTGGATGAGCCCTATACAATGGTTATTTCAGAGGATATGGAGAATAAATATTTCCCGAACGGAGACGCCATCGGCCAGACATTCTGCTTGGAATGGCGTGAAGAATCCTACGATTTAACTGTCACCGGCATTCTGGAGAATGTGCCGAAAAATTCTCATCTTCAATTCGATTACCTCATCTCTTTTGCGACGACAGTTTCCTTAAGGGGAAGGGAAGATACCATTCTCAACTGGAGCTCGAAGAACTGTTTCACCTATATCGAGCTGGATAAGGATTATCCACACAAAAAATTGGAAAAACAGCTGATTCCCTTTATCGAAACCCACGGTTCCAGTTTTGACAGAGGATTCAATGCGCGTTACCTCTTGCAGCCTCTCACAGACATCCATCTTAGGTCACATATAAATTTTGAGATATCCAATAACAGCGACATAAAATATGTTTATATTTTTTCAGCGGTCGCTTTCGGGATCCTTATGATCGCCTGTATCAACTTTATGAATCTGTCCACTGCCCGTGCGTCCCGGCGTGCCAAAGAAGTGGGGCTCAGAAAAGTCATAGGTGCCAGTCGTTCCCAGCTCATCAAACAGTTCATGGGAGAAAGCATTATTCTGTCTCTTTTTGCATTTTTCGTCGCCATAGTACTGGTTATAGTTTTGCTGCCCTCGTTCAGCGCGTTTGTCGAACGGGGATTTGACCTTGAGTTTCTGAAGAACCCTTCTTTACTGCTGCTGTTTTGTGGAATCATACTTTTTGTGGGCGTCTTTTCCGGAAGTTACCCGGCTTTAGTCCTGTCCTCTTTCAACCCTGTGAAATCTCTAAAAGACTCTACAGGATCGATTTCGACGGGAGTAAAGTTCAGGTTCGTCCTAGTAATATTCCAATTCAGCATCTCCATCATTCTCATTTTTTGTACGATCACCGTATTTAACCAGCTCAGTTTCATAAGGAACAAGAATATCGGCTACAACAGAGAGAATGTGCTGGTCGTTCCTTTTGAAGACGATATAGTCAGTAGCAAAGCGGAGGCCCTTAAGAACGATTTCCTGAGAAACAGTCATGTTTTGGGTGTTTCAACAGTCGCGTATATTCCGACCAAAACACAGAACAACACGTTTTTACAGCGAGGAGAAAACCTCACGACATTGGTTTACTACAACGATGTGGATTATGATTTTCTCGATGTTTTTGAAATGGAGCTGATTACCGGCCGTAATTTTTCAAAAAACTTCGCAACGGATAGCTCGGAAGCCATTATCATAAACGAAACGGCCGCGGAGTTAATCGAAGGCGATAATCTTATTGGTAACACTTTTCCCGGAGAAAATTTCAGTGATTACCGCATCATAGGAGTCGTGAAAGATTTTCATTTTTCGTCTCTTCATCTGGAAATCGAGCCGATGATGATCAGGCTCCGACCGGATTATGGACAGCATTTTTGCATCCGGGTAAGCCCTGATTCAATCCCCGGAACATTGGAATATTTAAAATCAATCATCCACAGGGTGAGCCCCGAGCACTCCTTTGCTTATTATTTCCTGGACGACTCTTTTAATAGTCAGTACAGGTCGGATCAGAGATTTGGCGTGATTTTTACTCTGTTTTCAGCACTCAGTATTTTCATCTCCTGCCTCGGGATATTCGGACTGGCCTCATTCATGGCTGAGAGGCGCACTAAAGAGATAGGTATACGAAGGATTCTGGGCGCATCAAGCCCTTCGATTATCCTGGACCTTTTTAAGGATTTCACTAAATGGGTTATTATTTCCAATATCATTGCGTGGCCGGTTGCCTATGTTGTTATGACCATGTGGCTTCAGAATTTTGCTTACAAGATTGATATCAACCTCTCCACGTTCATTCTCTCCGGAGTCATCGCTCTCGGAATCGCTCTTTTCACAGCCAGCTACCAGTCTGTCAAAGCGGCAACAACCGATCCTGTACATTCCCTGCGGTATGAATGAACGATCTTTTCTTTAATGGTCATTTCCTTCATCGAAGATCCCAAGGCCATCGATAAGATAATCTGCCATCTCAGGCTCAGTTTCCTAGCCGAACGCCCTTCTCTACCTAATTATGTCCAGCAGGAACTATTGATGGCAGCGGAGGGGAGTGGGGAATATTTCTGAGAGCCTCTGTGGCTGTTTTAACAGTTTTTAAATAGAATGCTGTCCAGATTGTATCTTAGCTCATTACTTTAACTGAACAGGAATAAACACATCAGTTGATAATTCCTGCAAAGCTGGTTAAACTTCAGAAGAGAGGGTTTAATCCCTGATTAGGAGGAAAAGTTCGATGAAAAAACGCCTTGTCTATCTATGGCTTCTCCTGTCCTTTATTCTGACAGGAGTTGTGTCCGGCGAAGTCTATAATATTTTGTCCCCTGATAAAAATATCACAGTAAAGGTCGAAATTCGAGACAGGATTTATTATTCCGTTTCTTTCCTGGGCCAGGAGCTTCTGAAGCCTTCTCCTCTATCACTGACTCTTCGGCGGGCTGGGAAGCTTGGCGAAAAACCCACAATCAAGGATGCCCAAAGGCGATCGGTCAATGAAAAAATCCATCCGGTTGTCCGGATCAAGAGTGAAGTCATTCCTGATGTGTACCATGAGCTCTATCTCGAATTCCAAAAAAATTACAGCCTAGTGTTTCGTGTCTATGACGATGGCACTGCCTATCAGTGGCTAACCGACTTTCAGGAAGATATCGAAGTCTTGGACGAAGAAGTGGTCTACAATTTCTCAGGAGATCATCATGTCTATTTCCCCTTTGAGGAAAGTTTCTTCACTCACCAAGAACGCCTTTACAGCTATCAGCCCCTGAGCCAGATCTCTACCGATCAAATGGGCTATCCGCCCATTCTGATCGATATTCCGGATGGACCCAAGGTTGCCATCACAGAAGCCAATCTAGAGGGTTATGCAGGCCTCTATTTGAAGGGCACGAGCACCCCCTCTCTCAGAGGGATTTTCCCCGCTTATCCCCTTGAGGAAGATCAGACTCGGGATAGAGATGTGGAAGTTGTCGAACGGGCCGATTATATCGCCAGGACGAAGGGGAAACGGACTTTTCCCTGGCGAGTGATGGTCATCGCCAAAGAAGACGGCCTTTTGATCGAAAGCCAGATAATCTACAAGTTAGCCAAGCCCCTTCAACTGAAGGATGCATCCTGGATTAAACCGGGAAAAGTCGCCTGGGATTGGTGGAATGCTCTTAACATTTACGGTACAGATTTTCAAGCCGGGGTCAACACCCCAACCTACAAGTATTACATCGATTTTGCGGCCAAGCACCGCATAGAATACATCATACTGGATGAGGGATGGTATGAATTGGGGGATCTTTTGGAAGTTAAGCCGGAAATCGACATAGAGGAGATCGTTCGCTATGGCGGTGAACAGAATGTCGGGATTATCCTCTGGGTGGTCTGGAAAACTCTGGAAGACCAGTTGGAAATGGCTCTGGATCAGTTTGCCGAGTGGGGAATCAAAGGTATTAAAGTGGATTTCATGCAGCGGGATGACCAGTGGATGGTGAACTATTACTACAAGATTGCCCGGGAAGCGGCCAAACGCCATTTGCTGGTTGACTTTCACGGAGCCTACAAGCCCACGGGATTGAGGCGGGCTTATCCCAATGTCATGACGCGGGAAGGTGTGCTGGGACTGGAGCACAACAAATGGTCTGAAAACGTCTCTCCAGAGCACGATCTCATCCTCCCTTTTACCCGGATGTTGGCCGGTCCCATGGATTACACGCCTGGCGCTATGGTCAATGCTCAGAAGCAGAACTTCAAGCCCATATTCCGCCGTCCGATGAGTATGGGTACACGCTGCCACCAACTCGCCATGTACATCATCTACGAGAGCCCATTGCAGATGCTATCCGACAGTCCCTCCAATTACTATAAAGAGGCAGAATGCATGGAATTCCTTTCTCATGTGCCTGTGGTCTGGGACGAGACAAGGGTTTTGGACGCCAGAGTGGCGGATTACGTGCTCCTGGCACGCCGGTCCGGTAAAGAGTGGTATGTGGGTGCCATGACAGACTGGACTCCCCGGGAGCTTCTTATGGATTTTTCCTTCCTCGCGCCAGGGGAGCATGAGATAACTCTCTATCGGGATGGGGTGAATGCCCATCGCTATGGAAACGATTATAAAAAGGAAGTCCGCACTATCACATCAACAGACACGATGAACATTCAACTCGCTCCGGGCGGAGGCTGGGCAGCCCGGGTTTCTCCCGTGAAAAAATAAAAGACAACAGGAAGATTCTTTTGTTGTATTGATGTTTAAATTCTCAATAAATACGATACTTTCAAGGTTATGGAGTATCCACCTTCCCTCAAGAGGCCCTCTGTTTTCGCGCTTTTTTTGTAGCTGAGCTGGACGATGTTTCCCGCCCCGAAATAATATCCCACAAGAAAATCAAAATTATACTGGTCATTACGGGTTTCGCCGAAAAGCCGCGTGCTCAAAAACAGGCTGCGGGTCACCTGAAGATGCAAAGCAGTGGCGTAAGTCATTCCATCAAATACAGTTTGTCCTGTTTGATCGATAGTCTGCTTAATCCAATCCCCACTGACCGACCACTCAAAGTAACTGAGAGGTCTGAGTGTCACTTCAGCCTCTACCCTTGTCTGAGCCCCAGGCTCCACTGAGGTAAAGTCCTCGTTATAGATCCCTCTTTTTTCCCACCCGATTTCAACACTCGCTTCTTTTAAAAATCCACCGCGCATCCAACGAAAATCAAAAAAATCCCCCCCATAAGTCTGAATAAAATCCTCTGTCCAAATCAGGTTATCGCTCACATCCAATATCTGGTACTTACTCTTCCCTACTGAAAAGCCCCCGTGGATAACAAACTGGGCTAAGAATTCTGTGAAATACCTTAGATCAACAGAATAGCCGGTTGTGTTCCCGTGAGTTTCCTGATCCAGATTCCCGCCAAAGTCCAGACTGAAGCGCTTGACCTTTCCCCGGTTGAATCTCCATGCGTATCCTGTAGTTAACTCTGTCGTCTGAATATCAGTCTGATTGACAAACCCGGTCCTGATATTCGCGTTTTCTTCAATTCTCTGGAAATTCAATTCCAGTTGAATTCCAGCGTCAGCGTCTCTTTCAAACTGGATAATATGCATACCGTTGTTTACGTTCCCTGTGTCGTGACTAAAAGAGAGCGCACTCATGCCGCGGATATAATAAATATCTTTAAAATTGAACTTGTAATCTATCGCGAAATTCCGATTGTATTCTTCGGAAGTTTGCATTCCCGCATAATAGACTCCAACTTGGGAATTCTTGAAGATATCTTTCTGTACTCGAACGACGCTAAAAAATGGATCCCCATCCTCTTCATCGTTTATCGCTCCCAAGATTCCAAAAGAATATCCTCCAGTCTTCCCAGAAATCTTTGCCGCAATTTTCGGATCACTGATACGTCTTGAGTAAAATAAACTGATATCTGGATGCCAAAAGAATTCGCGCTCAGTGGCTAACTTAAAATACTGACTGCCTTCTGTAAAAAACGGCCGGTTTTCCCTGAAATAGTTTTCAAAAGGAGAGAGCTGGTAGATAAACGGATCGGATTCGACTTCACTGAAGTCGGGGCTGGCTGTCACATCCAGATAAAGGTTCGGAAGAATCCCGTATTTGATATCCAGGCCAGCTCTCATCTTGTCATCTTTTTCGCCGTCCCAGCGCGTTGACCTGACACCGGCATAAGGAAAGAACTCGAGATTGTATCCGGGGCGTATTCCGGAAAGCCCACTCAGCTCTCCCGTCTGGAGAAGCAAAGGCTTATCCCTTTCGACATCCGTCCAGTAGTCTGTCTCATTCAATCGATGAATATACCGTTCAAAGTTAATTCCCCAAACCTGGCTTTCCTCTGTTGAAAATCGTAATGATTTGAAAGGAATGGCCATCTCTGCGGTCCATCCGTCACTGCGCACGACTGCCCCTGATTTCCATATCGTTTCTACGGAATTCTTTTGGACTCCCCTGGGATTCACTGTAAATTCAATACTCGTCCTCTTGTCATTGTATGTATCCAGAATCACTGTGATTGAATCATTATTCTCGTAGGCATTGCGTGGCGTCAACTCTGCCCAGATCTGTTCTGGCTGAGCATCCTTCATCAGGAAAGCAAAATATATGTTTTTCTGGTCATAGACCGCCCAGACAAGTGTTTCCTCCGAGGCTTTTTCTCCATTGTATGGGTCAAACTGAAAAAATCCGGACACAGGCTGAATATTCGTCCAGCAATCATCCTCTATAAGGCCGTCTATTCTCGGAGGACTTTCAGTGCGGGAGACACGGATGATTTTCGTCCGGTCCTGACTAAAGAGGGGCAGAATAGACAAAAACAGCATAAAAAAAATACTTAACGATGTGAGCCAATGACTTCTGGATAACATGCATCTCTCCTTTACTCCATTTTAAACGATTAACAGCATGATTAAACCAATTTTTAGCGAATTTCCATTTTTTGGACGATTTATACTATGGGTTTCTTCCCTACACAAGAAAAATGACGAATGGCTGAAAATCATGAGAGGGAAAGAAATCCGGATTGGCAGCAGACGGCTTGGATTTCAGCCAAAGACCTCCGGATTATGAACTTCTTGTTCAAGAAAGATCAGCCTCGATTGATCTTCGTCCATGTTTTGACATTTAAGATTTGACTCAGGATGGAAAGCACACTGATAAAAATCGTCTCCCTCCTCTCGCTTCAATAGTCTCTCTACCGGAATGCGATTACTCGTTACTCATTATTCATTTTCTATTAGAAATTACTAAAAAAAAATTATATTATCTGGCTCTCTTCCATTTAGTGTGGATTAGATGTAACTTAGATAACTCAGAAGAGTATTCAGGGATGGATGAAGCGACATCGGAAGATTTAGCCTTCCCGAGTCGTTCTTCGAGGGAATCCGATAGAGTCGGGCCCGAGGACTGTTTGAGCACGACATTATTCATCGGACGGCGTTAAGTATAACTGAAAGATATCCAGGCGTGAGACATGATAAACACGCGGAGTTCCGCAGGGCCGAGAAGGTTGAGGGAATGGCGTGAAAAATCTGACTGGAGCGAGGACATCCCTGAATGCTATCTGATCATTTACCCACACTAAATGGAAGAGAACCTATTATCTTAGCCATCCGAAAGGGATAATGACTAAATTAAAATCTCGTATCACTCAATGCTTTCAAACAAATATTGAAAAAAATCACCTTGTAAAAAAAATAATCGATTTGAATAATCTTTTGAAAGGAGGTTTGTCATGAGTAAAAGATGGGTAAGGGGCTTATTGATTCTCATGCTGGCGACAATAGTGCTTTACGCAGAAGAGGAGAAAGTGTTTAACGGGCTTTATCTCAACCTGGGAAACCTGTTCCGTCTCTCGCATGCGAAAAGCTTGTCCATCAGTCCTGAGAACTTCACCGGGGAGAAAGGTAAAGGCGGTATGTCTATCGACGGACCGGCCAAAAAAGCCGCCCGGGACCTGGGCCAGGGTTGGAAGGTCTCTCCTTATGTCATCATCAAACCTAAAGAAACCTTTGTCATGGCTGAGATACAAGGATCGGGAGCCATCCAACAGATCTGGATGACGCCTGCCGGCAACTGGCGTTTTTCGATCCTCCGGTTCTACTGGGATGGGGAAAAGGAACCCTCGGTGGAAGTCCCTGTGGGGGATTTCTTCGCCTGCGGCTGGGGAAAATTCGCCCAGGTTTCTTCACAACCTGTCTGTGTGAATCCCGGAAGCGGCTTCAACTGTTATTGGGTGATGCCTTTCCGAAAATCCTGCAAGATCACCATGGAGAACCTGGATGAGAAAAACATGACACTCTACTACCAGATCAACTACACCCTGACCGATGTCCCTGAGGATGCAGCCTATCTTCATGCCCAATTCCGGCGTACCAATCCCCTGCCCTACAAGTCAGTCTACACCATTGTTGATGGCGTAAAAGGATGGGGTCACTTTGTCGGAACCTACATGTGCTGGGGCGCGAACAACACAGGCTGGTGGGGCGAAGGCGAGATAAAATTCTACATTGACGGAGATAAGAAGTTTCCCACAATCTGCGGTACCGGAACAGAAGATTATTTCTGCGGCTCTTATGGCTTTACCGTGAACGGGAAATACAAAGAATACACCACTCCCTATGCGGGTATGCCTCAAGTGATTATCCCGGATGGACAGCGGCAGTCCCAGCAGCGCTTTGGCCTTTACCGCTGGCACATCATGGACCCCGTACGTTTCGAGAAGGACCTCAGGATCACCATCCAGGCTCTCGGCTGGCGGTCTGGCGGGAGATACCTCCCTCTTCAAGATGATATCTCGTCTGTGGCTTTCTGGTACCAGAAGGAACCCCATGCTCCATTTCCCAAGCTCCCCAGCAAGGATAAACTAGAAATCATCTAACACCTCTCTTCTTACACTCTGTTTTGGAAAGCAAGCAGACCTACGGAAGAGGCTTGATAGACAACTTGTGAACCATCACGAAAGAGAGCTCAATTCTCTAAAACCTTGACTTCCCGGAATAGGAAAAGACGTTATTCAGATGATGAGCTCATCAGGGAAGGCAGCAGAAAAAAAGGGCTGGGGATAGGATACCATTTACATAAAATTACTGACTTCACCGACTAAATTAAGTGAGGAATTGAAGCAGGAAAGAGTCAATGAGCAAAAAAGAAAAAACGTTCAAGGAAATTTTCGAGGAATTAAGTATATTCATATTTCTTAAAGAAAAGGAAATTGACTTTCTTGAGAGAATGAAAAAAAACGGAATGAAGTTTCTTCCTCATAAAGATAGAGCCCATACCATTCAAGTGCTCACTGAGATAGTTGAAGCAAAGAAAAAAGAATTAGAAAAATATCAATTATTCCCCCTTAAAAATCCCCATTAAAAATCCAGATTTCATAAAATCATAATGGGGAGTGGTATCTGATAAAAAAACTCCTAAGCTCAGGCCTCTTTCTAATTTCTTTCAATCTCTATAAACACTAACACTGTGTTCGTTGGGAATGTTTTTAATTTATATCTATAATCAGGATTCAGTACCACTCATCACGATTCATCCGAATCGCGGCGAATCATACGGATGCCGAACACAGATGCAATGTAACTCTTTTCTGCGGCTTGGAAGCGCACGGTGACTTTCTTTTTACCTTTGACTATATTCGCATCGATAGGGTACTCGACATCAAAAAAACGTGGGGGACTGCTTCTTGTCACTTCCTGATGGCTGATACGTTCACCGTCTACAAAGATGTCGAAAGAGGCTCCACCTCTCCCCCGCTCGCCACTGTAATAGGTTACGATAAGGACCATGGGATAATCCGGCTCCACAGGAAGATCGAAAGAGTACCAACTCCTGCCTCTACGTCCCGAACGACCCCTAATCCGTGTGGGCCACGTGTCGTCCGGGCCCTGAAAGTTGAAATCCTTTTCTGATTGCATTTCTCCAGGTTGTGCATAGGCCACAGTGGCTTTTTCGAGCTTTCGCTGCCGCTCCTGTCCAGCGACATACTCAGCTTTTTTCTTCTCCCAATCGGGCTGTGTCAACAGGTCGAAATAGACTTGGTAGGTGCGCCGGTGCAAACGGTAGAACGGAACCAGATCCACTTCGACCTCGATTCCAGCACCAAGACTGTCACGGCTAAACTCAGTGATGTGAAAACGTCCCTGTTCATTGGGAACAGATTTAACCCATTGATTCACCGGTTGCCCTGCGGCGACGAACACCGGAATAGTCGGCGGTTCGTAGCTGAAGTCGCTTCCGCGTCCTCTTTCACGCTCAGGTCCCAAATCCGCAGCCAGCACCAAAGGCCCCCACATTATCGCAGTGACCTGAGGATTATCGGGTGTCGGTTCCAGGCAAAGCGTCTTGGGCAGGATCAACTCAACTGTGTCTCCTGTTTTCCAGACTCGTTTCAGTTCGACATAAGTTCCGGAATGTTCCACACCTTTGCGGCTAGCGACTGGACGACCCGACTCAGGCACACCGCGATAAGGATCGATCACGTCTTCTGAAACAGTTTTGCCGTTGACTTTAACAGAAAATCCCTCGCCGACCCAGTAGGGACGGCGCAAAGCCAGAGTGAATTCTTTGGGGGATTGGAGCGTCATTTTAACAATTACCGACTCCCCTTCCGGGAAATCCGTATCCACTTCCAGAGTGACGCCTGCTGAAGTCCACTCTGCTGTGGATGGTGCATACAGATTTACCCAGAGCTTGTCACCAGATTCATAAAAAATCCCGTCTCCATGTAGAGCGTGACTCTCCATGCCCGATCCAACGCAGCAGGTGAAGCTGCGGAACATATTTTGATATTCATGCTGAACGCCTCTTCCAACCGGCACCATATAACAGGTCCGGCCATCCTCTGGATCAATCGAGGCTAAAATGTGGTTAAAAAGGGCTCTTTCATGAAAATCGGCGTAATGGGCATCGGGCCGGATCGCGAAAAGCCGGCGTGTCAGTTTGAGCATGTTGTAGACGTTGCATGTCTCTGCCGCTCGTCCATCCACGCGATCGCTCAACTTGCCGGGTGCACCGAAATACTCATCATGGCCATGACCTCCAGTGGCATAGCTATGGTACTGGACGACCTGGTCCCAGAAAAAGCTTGCCGCTATGCTATCTCCTACGTTGCCCGTGTACGCGTAGCGGTCGGCTGAACCGCTGAGCTTGGGCACCTGCGTGTTGCCGTGTTTTCCCTCGAGAACTTCCTGATGACGCTTGAGAGGCTCGATGAAGGAGCGGTGTTCGAACTTATAAGAAAGGTCCAGCCAGCGTTTGTTCCCAGTATCCGCATAAAGGTCGACCATGATCTCATTCATTCCTCCAAACTCGGTGTTCAGCATGCGCTGTATCTGGCCTTCATCGAGGGGTGCAAGAATGCGTTCCGCCCATTCGGCGAATCTGATTTCGAGATCCAGAGCCATCTTATTGCCTGTATAACGAAAAGCGTCCCGTAATCCGGCATATGTCTTATGGAAGGTGTACCACGGAGACCACAGGCCGTTGAGGTCGAAGCCGGCGGATTTGATTTCTCCCCGGGACACACGTTCCATGAGCTCCCGGCCGTCGACACCCTCTCGATTGATTATAGCACCCAGGTACCCATCTCCCCGCTTGTCCTGAACTTCCTTGAGTTCGGCGACAATATAATCCGCCCGACGTTTGAATTCTTCATTGCCCGTTATTGCGTACATCAAGCTGATGGCGGAGAGATAATGTCCGGCAATGTGGCCCGTCAGCTGGCGGCTCTCCACAGCGTCCCAACCTCCGTAGCCTTCGGCCTTCGGTTTCAATCCGGCACGAATTCGGTAGCCGGCCAACATACGGTCAGGTTCAAGTTGAAGAAGATATTCGGCTGTCACGTCCTGGGCCTGTTTGAGAGGACCGCCCGTCAACCGCACTTTGCTTAGCGGAATAGGACGTGCCTGGAGCGTCTTTTCCTCAAAAGCTCTCACATCCGAATCTTGAGCTTCTGCAAAAATAAAACAGTGAAACACTAAAACCAATGACAGGAGAGAAATAAAATTCGCTTTCATCGATTCCTCCCTTACCGCGAAACCTTCACTTTGGCTGACGCGGTCTTAGACGGATCACTCTCGGACGTCGCCCAAAGAGTCACAGTCGCGGACCGGACGCTTCCATCCTCTGGTGAAACATAAACTTGTACAGGTTGGGACTCGCCGAACTCCACTGCAACCAGACTGTTGAGGAGTTGGGCGGTCCATCCCTTTCCCTCTATTGATACCGAAAGCCTATAAACATCGGAATTCAGGTAAGCGCTGGCGTCCGACAGATGCAGTGCCGGATCCGTCTCCACAGCCTCACCCCTATTGATAAGCGTGAATGTGACTGGCGTGTTGGGCCCTCTTACCTTCTGCTTCGCTTCAGAATCCAGGGCCACGCCCCGCTCCTGGGGGCCCGAGCCGTCCAGGGATCGAACGGCCAGCGTATAGGAAAGTATGCCTTCTTTGTTCTTCTCGACATCGATCACGTAGAAATGCAGCCGGTTAGGCGTGTCTTCCCATTCGAATTGGCTGCCCGAGTTGAGCCCGGCGTGGAACAGGGCATCATTGAGCTGCCGATAGTCGGCGATTGTCCGCATCACCTTTTCTCCGTTGGGCTTGGTATAGTCCACCATGTTGATGTCTTCAGGGTGGGCGTCGATGACCCAGATGTAACTGTTGAAGGCATTGGGACCTCCATTCCTGCCTCGCAGGCGGTCTTTGTTCTTGGCGATAAGGATTCCGTTATCGGGAGTGAACGAGTCATAGCCTATGCGCTGCACCACTTCCAGTGAATAGAAGTTATAATTCGGGATTCCTGGAGAGAGAGGATTAATGGCCGGGTCATCCGGAGGGGTACGGTCACCGGGCTCTGTTCCGTCGAGCCTGACGATGATGCCGGCGAAGGTTCCAGGGAGGGGATCCACCGCTCGTGCAGTGACTTCTGCCACAGCCAGACCGGATTGGGCCAGACCATCCCTGCTCAATCTAAGGATCTGAGATTCTGTAAGGAACCCATTCTTCAAGCGGTTGTGCAGCATCAATCCTGCGGGCATTGCTGCGCCCTGAGTCGGGGGCACGACCCAACGCATGTGCGGCCCGCCTGGTCCGTTGAAACAGCCCCGGTCCATCATGTCCCAAGGACCAGCGGCAACTCTGCGGTAAGGCTTGACATATGGATTGTTATTGAGGTCGGGGAGTCGGAACGCGAAATGCCCGAGCTCGTGAGTGATGGTACCGGAGTTTTCACCCTGGCGCATGGAAGACAGCCCCCACTGCTGGGAGCCGGCCAACCAGCTTGTCCATTCCACGTACCGCGTGGTGATCCAGCGAGGCATGTCCGGATTGGGATTGCCCCATTCCGGCGGGATATCATCTTTGGTATTGAATTTCATCTCGCCAAACTCCTGCCAAACACCCGTCTCATCGTAACTGGCATAAACACGCAGGATGGCATCGTAGTTTTTCCGGACATCCTCCCCAATATCGGCCATCCAGATGGAGTCACAATCCCGCTCCATGCGACTGCTGGCCCGGCTGCCGTCAGGAGTTTGGTCATTCTGGCCATATTCGTTGAGTCCATAGGCCCAGATGGGTTTGGGCATCCGATACGGGCCATAAACGTCGACCTCGGTGATGCCGAACTTCCCCCGGGACTGCTCCATCCAATAGCCGTTGATCGTCTGGCCATGATTGACCTCACTGGGCGTCATGAAGAAGTCAGCATAAAACTGAGGGACATCCTTCCTGGCTATTGGGTCAATCTGCGGATTCCCGAAGGGGTCCGATCCCTTTGGGAGGGTGATCACAAAAGGCTGACCCGGAAAGTCGATGGCGACCACTGCAAGGCGAAATCCCCGTTCCGGCTTCAGGGAGGGATCTGCCCAATTTTTCCCCGAGATGGGATGATAATCATCCCAGGTCATGAGGTCCTGATCCTGGACCTCCTGAAGGTCGATAGGCGGTAGGGATTGGGCTCCACCCTCTCCTCGATTATAGGCTGTCGAGGATAAGAGCAAAAAAGAGATACAGACAAAGCTCAGGATAAATAGGAGTCGTTTTTTTTGTCTGGCCATTACTCCTCCATTCTTCGAACTAAAGTTATTTTCTGCTTTCTATTTGCCGGATTATAATATTTATTTTTCTAATAGCCCCTGTCACTTAATGGTGGGGAATTCGGCAATTCTTAAATTGGTGCACCCGTAGGGAATGAGGACGAGCTCCTCCAGGTCGCCAGTGGCTGACACAGGGCTTCGGGGAAGTTCACCGGCAGAGCCATTGACCATTTTCCAGGCGTTGATCCTTATTCCTTTGACCTTCACTGATACAGGGGCACCTTCCGGTGAAAAGGGCACATCTCCGACTGGATGCTCTTCGAATATCAGTGTATCCAGATTTTTTTCAGTCAAATCCAGAGCGTAATTCCAAGGTGTAGAGGCGTAGACTTCCCAGTCAGCATGGGGCAATTCGCGATGAGGTTTATCTTCATTGACCCGCTTCCACTCCTCTCCTATCTTCAGCGCATAGAGCAACGGTCCTCGCTCCAAAGCGAGAGCATTGTTGTACCGGCGGGTCGCCCGAGGCTTCATCGGGAACACCATCTCAACATCTGTCGTACCGATCCATTCTCTCTCCAGCACATAAAAAGATCCCGGCGCGGGAAAATACTGTTTTTTTCCAACAGTTATGGATGCCTCCTCGGCCCATGCAGGAATGCGCAGATGGAGAGGAAACCGAACAGCCTCGTCAACGCTTACCTTCAATTGGATATCCTGGCGAAAAGGATAATCGGTAATAATCTCTACTGAAACCGGAACATCCTTTATTCGAGTGGTGACACTGTTCGGTGCGTAAGCCACTGTGGCCAGCCCTTCATCTTCTGTCTTCATCCACAGGTGAGCGGCGAATTTGGGCCATCCCTGACTGAGGTTGGACGTGCAGCAGCCGTAATTGGGTTCCAAGCCATAGATATTGGATTCCGGGCCATTGGTGGTCCAGAGCCTGTTCTCCCGGATGCTGCATTCGACCTGATTGACCTGCTGGTCGTACTGGTGGGACCACATATCCGGGGAAAACGTAGCCGGTAGAGCATTATAGGTCACTTTTTCCAGTCGGTCTCCGAATGCGGAATCTCCCAGTATAGACAGCAACATCTCCAGAGAAAACTGATATTCCACCACTGCACAGAGCTCCGTGCCCTGAGATGGATTCTTACCGGCGAAGCATTCATCCCCGCTGAATATTCCCGCCGCTTGACCGTGGTAAAGATCTTGTTTCTCGATCATCTCGTAGACCATGCGCTTGTCGTTCTCATCTCCGGTCAGACGCCACCACAACGCGGGAGCCTTGACAGCCATTCCGTTATTGACCACATGGCCCATGAAGGTCCATTTTCCCTTGGGAGTGATTCCCGTAAGGGGGAAACGCCGGAAAAATGACTGCCAGTCGAAACCTTGAGCGTGAAGCTTTACTGCCAGGTCCAGCAGCCAATCTTCCTGGGTCCTCTCATAAAGCCAGTATATGCTGAGCAAGGATTCAAACCAGCGGAATTTTCCCCAATTGAAGAGCGGACGCCGGTCGATATGTCCATCCACCCAGCGCAACATCTTCTCCACCACCTCGGGAACCCGTTCATCGCCAGTGGCCTCATGATACTGGATCAATGGTTTGAGCACTAAGAATATGGCCCAGAGGTCATACCTTGACTGATCCTCAGCCGGAGAAATCCATCCGGATTCGTCCTGATTGGCGATGACGTGCTTCATGTATTTTGTGACTCTGGCCATTAGATTTTCATCCTCCAGTAGAAACGCCAGAGGCACGACACCATCCAGCCAGTATGGAGCTCTCTCCCAGGCATCCGACTTCCCTCCGAACCAGGCGCTGTCACTGATATCAGGCCAGAACTCATCTAAGTGCCCGCTGAGTCCATCGGCCTGGATCCGAAGTTGATTTTTCAACCATCCCGTGGGCTTGATCGCTCCCAGAGGCAGCGGCTTCAGCTTGACCGGTTGGACTGACACTTCAGATTGAGACATTCCCCTACCCTCCTTATTCTCTTGGCTCTTACACGCTTGAAAGGTTACGAACACAATAATGAATAATATCCAGGAATAGGTAATGAATCGTTTTCGCATCCTCCCTCCTCATCCAGTTGACTCTGTTCAATGCAAACTGTGCGACAGGTAGCATAAAATTTACAATGCAAAGAGTCAAATGCAAACTAAGAAAGACATGGTAAAAAACACGATAATTTTCTTGAGGAGTTAGGAAAATATGAGGTTAGTTGTCGGCTTGGTACTGAACCAACAATCTCCAGATTGAGGATCCTTATTCTTTACTAATAAACTTTCTAATGAAGTGAAAAGAAGAGATGTTGGTACAAACAATCTTCACGATGGCGGCTGTGGACACAGCCAAAATCATACCCGGAATCCCCTGGAGCCAGCCGGGAAAAAGAGAAAAAGAATAATAACGAATTTCCTCTATTTTTAAAGCACTTTATTTAGGTAAATTATCTTATCTCTTTTTTTTCACCGTGCGATCCTCATAGGCCGGGCGCCGCGGTTTGGAAGGTCCCTGTTTCTCGATCATCTTGAGTACTTCATCCACAGCGCGCTGGAGCTGAGGATCGGTCCCTTTAGCCAAAATGGCCGGGTCTTCCTTGACTTCGATGTCTGGATCAACGCCGTGGCCTTCCTTGAACCACTTGCCGTCAGGGTCGTACATGCGGAATGTCGGTACGGTCACAACACCGCCATCTATGAGAGAAGGTATTCCGCTCATTCCGATGAGTCCGCCCCAGGTGCGTGTTCCAATGAGCGGGCCGAGTCCTGCTTTGCGAAAGTAATCGGGAAAAGCGTCTCCGCCCGAACCGCTCCAGCCATTGATGAGCATGGCCTTGGGACCGAAATGTCCCACTGGGGGCCACTGCCAATCCCTGCCGTCGCGGACGGCCCAGAAGGCAAGCGCAGGTCTTTTCAGGAGCTCGATGAAACGGTCCGGGATCTGGCCGCCGCTGTTAAAACGCTCATCAACAATCAACCCATCTTTGTTGAACTGGCCAGCGAACTGGCGCACCAGCATGTTCTGTCCGCCGATGCTTGTATCTTGGACATAGATGTATCCGATGCGTCCGCCTGAGCGGTCTTCAACATACCTGCGGTTCTCCTCAATCCAGGATAGGTGTCTGAGGCGTGTCTCATCCCGAAGGGTCTCAACGATAACCTTCCAGGCGCCTTCTGTATTCGGCTCAGAGTTAACCGTTAGTTCGACCGTCTTTCCAGCCAGCCCCTGGAAGGATGCCCAGGGGTCTTTAGAAGTATCCAGCGATATGCCGTTGACAGCCAGGATATAATTGCCTTCTTTGACCTTTACTCCGGGCCTATTGAGGGGCGAGCGGACCTCGCTCTCAAAAGATGCACCATCGATAATTTTGGCGATGCGAAAAGCGCCGCTGTTGAGCTCCCAGTCTGCGCCGAGATAGCCGACATTGACTCGAGCTGCGGATTCAGCGTCGCCGCCACCACGGTAAGTATGGGAAGCATTGAGCTCAGCGATGAGCTCTCCAATGACATAGTTGACATCCCAGCGGGTGACTGCGTCTTTGAGCAGCGTACCGTACTGAATGCGCATTGCCTTCCAGTCAACACCGTGCATACCCTTATCATAGAAGAAATCTCGACACAGCCTCCAGGCATCATTAAATATCTGCTTCCATTCGGCCCGTGGATCAACGACCATTTCCAGTTCGTTTGTCCGGAGTCTTTTTTGCATATTCTGCTTGGGTTTTATGTCGATGATGGCTGCATTCTGTCTCTTCCAGACAAGAGCTTTTTTCCCATCCGCAGAAAGGCGGTAGCCATCCACATCATCGAGAATGGTCTGTTCCTTACGCTCTTTGAGGTCGTAGTAGACGAGGGCATTTTTATTATCGCCGGAACCGGTGCGCGGATACCGGATGTAGAGAACCTTGCCCGGGACTGCGTGAAGGCTGAAGTAATTTCCTGCCCGCGGAGGAAGCACGACCAGGCGCCGTTCAAAGTTTTTGACCTCGATCTCGACCGCTTTTGTTTTTTCTTTATCGGGTTTCTTTTCTTTTACTCCTTTCTTCTTGGCCTTTTTTTCTTCGGCTTCTTCTTTTTTCACTTCTTCTTCGTCGTTCCGCGGGGCAAGCGGAGAGGGAATGTCGGGTTTGAGCGAGACGGCGACGATGTTTGTTGTGTTGGCATAGATGAACGAATTATCCACATCGCTGTAGATGGGACGGAAGGTGCGGTTAGAGAGGAAGTATAGATACTTGCCGTCCGGGTCAAAGACAGGCTGGAAGTCAGCGTAAAAACCAGATGTCACCTGATAGCGCTTATTTTCTTGAGTATCATAAAGGAAGATGTTTCCTTGCCGGTTTTCGTCTCCTCGGGAGTAAGCCAACCAGCGGCTGTCCGATGACCAGCCAGGTTTGAAGTTGCGGAGTGTTCCTTCGTACATCCAAAGACCCTGGTCTACGCGAAGGGTCTTTTTTGTATCGCGGTTAAAAATACGAATGGTCATGGTCTGATCAACGAAAGCGACTTTCTTGCTGTCCGGAGACCAGTAAATCTGGTATCTGTAGCCCGGTCCGTAGGAGGTAAGCTTCTGCTCATCCGATCCGTCAGCGGCGTTACAGATTGTGAGCTCATACTCGCCAGAGCGGTCACTCCAGAAGGCGACATACTTCCCGTCAGGAGACCAGGCAGGGTAACGTTCTGCACTACCTGAGCTTGCCGTGAGGTTGCGGACGGGACCGTGTTCGGCGGGCACTGTGAAGATATCTCCGCGTGCCTCGAAAAGGGCACGCTTTCCTTGGGGGGATAGCCAGGCATTCGCAACCATCCTGGATACAATGGCTGTTTTGGGTCTCAGGGTAACCTGGTCGGTGACCAGCTGAATGCTCACCTGGGTTTGTTTTTCTGTTTTCAGGTCGAGCAGGTAGAGCTTTCCTCCAGCCTCAAAAACAATATCCGAAGAACCAATAGCCGGGAAGTGGATGTCAAAATCTTTAAAATGAGTGACCTGTCGGACATTTTCGGTCTTCAGGTCTAGAGCCCAGATGTTGTGGCGCTGGTTCGGACCGCGGTCAGAGAGAAAGTAGAGAGTATCCCCGTACCACATGGGCTGGGAGTCATTGGCAATGTTATTGGTGATGTTTTTGGCTGTTTTTTTGATGAGGTCGAACAGCCAGATATCAGGCGCCATACCGCCCCGGTAGCGCTTCCAGGTGCGGAAGTCGCGGGCGATAGGCATGTAGGCCAGCACCTTGCCGTCCGGAGAGACAGCCCCGAATTCGCCGTAAGGGATGGGAAGTTTTTCAGGAAGGCCACCGTTTGGCGCGAGGCGATAGAACTGGCTGTAACGCTGGCGGCCGCTGGCCATGGATGAGGCATAGAGGAGACCTTTGCCATCCGGATACCAGTCGAGGATTAAATCTGCCATACCATGGTGGGTAAGCCGATTAACCTCTCCTCCCATGAAGGGAATAAGATAGATATCGGTGTTCCCGTCGTAGTTGGCGCTGAAAGCGATTTTTGAGCCGTCTGGTGAAAAACGGGGGAACATTTCCTCGCCTCGAGGGGAACTGAGCCTGTGGGCCGTGCCGCCTTGTTTAGTCACAACCCAGATGTCTCCGGCATAGACAAAGCAGATGTGAGTGGCCGAGACATCGGGGTAGCGGAACATGCGTGCGTTGACCTGCGCTTGGATAAAAGATGTGCTGGTTAACAGAAAAAATGTCGCCAAAAAACAAAGGAATACTTTTTTCATTCTTTCCTCCATTTCAAGTCTTCCCCATTTAAACTTAATAATGTAAACGAGAAGATTTTTTTAAATGTTCACTCCTGATTAAATATTTATACCAGTAAAAAAACAGAAAACATAAAAAGAACAGGAAATAGCAATATTAGTATCTTTTCAAGATGAAATCAACGATTTGGTGATTTGGGCCACGTCTATATTGCATAACAGTTTTAGGGATGCGACCGGGATTGAGTCCAAGTATTTCGCAGCCGTGGCTGGGCCCTACCTTAATCTTAATGGTTGTTGCGTTTCTCTTTTTTGCCGGTTGCCCTCGCCGTTTTGGGTGTGATACTCTAATTCTTGGATTTCAAAAGCTGTAAATTACGGAAAATGGTGAGGGATTTGAAGCAAACCCAAAAAGGAAATCCCTATTAATTGAAATATTTGACTTCTACCGGAGATGTTGGCCGCTCACCGATTCCCGCTTTCCATTTGTGCACAAAACAACCTACAATCTATTTAAGCATACATCTCTGGACTGGAGATGGGAGAAGTACAGCAATGATTGACTTTGAGAAAAGGATAGATTGCGTCTGGAGGATATGATGGGTATGAATCTGGGACGAAAGCACGGATTGATTGTGATGTTGGGGATGCTGGTTTTCACCCTGGCTCTCACCATGGGAGGGAGCCCGGATCTCAAAAAGGTTTATCAATCTGGGCCCATAATTCTCAAAAATTCCCCTGGATTCGGAGAGGGGACGGACTGGAAAACGCAATTTTATGACATCACAGATATCACCGTTGCTGCCGACGGGTCTATTTTTGCCGCATCCAGCAGGCAGCACACCATCTTCAAATTTGACTCCAAGGGCTCTCTGATCAAATCCTTCGGGCAGGAAGGTCAGGGACCCGGCGACATTTACCACCCCAGCGACCTATCCATCCTGGATGGAAAATACCTTGTGGTCGGGGAGCACGCCACTAACCACCGCATCAGTCTTTTTGACCTGGACGGGAATTTTGTTAAACTCCTGAAAACAAAACACAGTGTTTTTCAGCCCACTGCGCTCCGGGACGGAAAGGTGGCCTACATCAGGCACACCCCCTACCGCGAGCAGGACAGCCGTCATCCGGTTCGAATACAGACCGTCTACATCAAGGACATTGACACCCAAGAGGAAACGGAGGTGCGCTCATTCAGGACGACCAGCCCATTCATTCGATTGAAATTCGGGTATAGTGTTGGCGGTTTCAGCGGAGATACGGGAGGTGAGACCTATCTGATCCGGACGAATAAAGGAAACCTGGCTGTCGGCATTTCAACGGAGCCAGTTGTGACCGTATACAGCCCGGATGGATCAAAATTATCAGAATTCCCTTTGAGAAGAAAGCCTATTCCGGTGACGAAATCGATCATTCAACGTTATAAGGATATCCATTTGAACGCTTTGAGACAAGACCCGGAGCATCAACAGAGTAGAGAGAAGGAACAGTTGAAGGAGCTGGAAAAGGCCTCTTTCGATCCTCTCTTCAGTGATTACCTTCCCCTGTATCAAGAAATATTCACAGATGAAGAGGGCAATTTCCTCGTCTTCCGTTCGGATGACTGCTTTGTCAACTGCCCGATTTTGATCGAGGTGTACTCTCCCGAAGGAGAATTTGTCTGTGAAACGGAAATAAAGACCGGGAACTATCACCTCATCGTCGATAGACGGCAGAAAAACATGTGTTTCACTAAAAGCGGCCTTGTCGCACTTGTCCAACCGGAAAAAGATGGGCCCGATTTCCAGCTGAAGATAATCAAAGTCGTGTTTTGATATTCTAAGCAGTCCCGTCGCTTTTTATTTAAGCCGTTATACATCCAATGAAACGTCATGACATAGAACTGCCACAAAAACTGCAGATTTTCATCTAATTATTGCCTATGTAAGCAAAAACGGAAATAAGGAGACATTTCGGATTTTTTCTGGGAATAACAAAGCATAAGATTTGGCAACAGGCGACTTGGATGTGAATCAACGACCTCCTTATATTGAGTTCTTTGAATTGAAAGTTGCTTTTCTTTACTCGTACCGCAGGGAATCTGAGGGGTTGGAAGTGGCTGCCCTGAGGGATTGAAAAGTGACCGCAGCTATGGCGACAGCAAGAGTCAACAATGATGAAAAAACAAAAATCATCGGTCCGACTCCAATCCTATAGGCAAAATTCCTCAGCCAATTAGACATCACAAAATAAGCAATGGGCCAGCCAATAACATTGGCCACAAGAACCCACAACACAAACTCTCGCCCCAAAATCCACAATACATTTCCCGCAGAAGCTCCGAGAACCTTCCGGATACCGATTTCCTTTCTCCTCTGCTCAACAGCAAAAGAAGTCAATCCTAAGAGTCCTAAACAGGCTATAAAAATAGCCAATCCAGCGAAAACATTCATGAGTTTTCCCATGCGCACTTCAGACCTGTACCGTCTTTCATAGTCCTCTTCCATGAAATCGAAGGCGAAAGGATTATAAGGAAAGATCTTTTTCCATATCTTATTTAAATCTTCAAGCGTCGCAGATACATCGTCTGGATGAACTCTTACCAATGCAAAATTCCAATAATCATCCGAACCTAAAGCGATAGCCAGGGGGCCAATACCCGTGCGGAGTGAATGAAAATGAAAATCCTTCATCACTCCGATGATCCGGCCTTCCTGTCCGATAAACGAAAACTTGGCTCCGACAGGAGACTCGGTCTCCATCATTTTGGCCAATGTCTCATTGATCAGAAATGCCTGCGTGGCATCAGTAGTATACTCTTTGGAAAAAGACCGTCCCGCCGCCATTTCGATATTCAGGGTACCAAGAAAGTCATAATCCACCAGGTTTAAGGTGACGTGAACAATCTCTTCCGCATCCTTTCCCTCCCAATTCACCCCCCACGAACTGCTTTCAAAATTAGTCGGCTCTGAAAAAGCAGCCGTCACGCTCAAAATTCTGGGATGCTTCAGGAGCTCGGCTTTCAGAATATCAAATGACTTTTTTATCTCTCCACTCAGGTGTATACTAATGAGATTTTCTCTGTCCCAGCCAATTTTTCTATTCCGGATATAGTCGAGCTGGGCGTAAACAACAAGTGTTCCGATAATCAGAATGACCGACATGGAAAACTGGAGGATGACCAGAACCCGCCTGAACACTGATTTTTTCTTCCCTGTTTGCACAATCTTCCTTAAAACGTGAACGGGGCGAAAAGACGAAAGGTAGAGAGCCGGGTAGCTTCCAGCCACAAATCCAGTAAACAGGGTGATTCCAATCAATCCGATAACAGCCTGCCAGTTAAAAATGGAATGAAAGCTTAACTGCTTTCCTGTAAATTTGTTGAATTCAGGCAGAACCAGACCAATGAGCGCCAGAGCCAGACCCAGTGCATAGAGTGTCATAAAACAAGACTCTCCAAAAAATTGAACAATCACATGTCTGCGCAGCGCCCCAATGGTTTTCCGCATCCCGATTTCCTTGGCCCTGTTGAAAGACCTGGCAGTAGTCAGGTTCATAAAATTAACACAGGCGATCAGAAGAACGAGCAAGGCAATGACCGAAAATATATAAACATAGACGATTCCTCTCAATCCTGTCGATAGCCGGTAGTGCGAACGAAGATGAATATCAGTAATCGGCTCCAGCAAGATTTCAGCTTTCGATCTGGAGGAATAGTGCTGGATGAGCTTTCTTATTTTTTGATTAACATCCCGGAATGATGCCTTTTCGCCGAGTAAAACATATGTCCGATAGCTATACATTCCCCAGCTATCGGATTCATACCATTCCATATAATCCAAATGAGACCACGGCAGGACGAGATCAAACTGGCGAATATGCGTGTTATAAGGAATGTTACGGAAAACCCCTCTGACAATATAATCGAACCGGTTATCAACCTGGATGACTTTTCCGATTGGATCTTCGTTTCCGAAAAAACTCTCAGCCCGTCTTTCGCTGATGAGGGCGGAATTCGGCGTGCTCAGAGACGCTACTCCCTCCCCTTTGACAAAGGGAAATGTGAAGAGACTGAAAAAAGAAGGCTCCACAACAACCATACGGCTCTCATTGAATGACTTATCTCCGGCGCGGAGAGGAACACTCCCCCAGTAACTCAGCCTGGCGGTCTCCACAATTTCAGGGAAATCATTTTTCAGCCCCGGCCCTAATGGCGGGGGTGTAGCCACAATTTTCCTCATTTTCCCTGATGAGGGTAAATTCACAACCACTCTGAACAAACGATCACAATTCTCATGAAAACGGTCATAGCTTCGTTCTTCCAAGATCCAGAGTGTTATAAGAAGGCAGCAGGCTAATCCTACAGCTAATCCGGCAATATTGATGAAAGAATAAGTTTTGTGCCTTTTCATGTTTCTCCAAGTGATAGTGGCATAATTCTTAAGCATCACCAGCCTGAAGCGAATGGCATCAACAATAAAAGGAGGGATGGATTTAATAATATTGAGCGAAAACCAAAAATTCGCGAAAGTTCTTCCTCGATCAGTCGCAATATGCTTATATTCCTCTTCGAAATCACCGATTGCTGTGTCATCGACATACTGGGGCAAAATACGAAGAAGCACCCAAACCAGGAATTTGGGAGGTTTGTTTTTATTGACCATGATAAAATCTCCCTATTCTGAGGAAAACTCGGGTACACCTGCCCACATGGAATCATGGAGTTCTCTGACTTCAGCCAAAGCTTTTAAGCCAGAAGGAGTAATTTCATATATTCGTCTACTTCTCCCTCCTCTAACAGGAATGGGATTATCCAAAAAGGATTTCACCAATCCTTTTTTTTCCAGCCGATGGAGGGGCACATAGATTGCACCGAATGACCAATCCTTCCCAGCCAGTTTGGAAACATGTTTCCTGATCGGAACACAATAGGCATTTTCTTTCAGCTGCCAAACAGCATGCAGAACAAGTTCTTCAGGTCTCGATAAAAATTTCATTTTCACTCCTTTTTTCACTATTTCCCTTACAATCTAAAACATATCTGTTCTGATGTCAAGAAAAATTTGTTTTATTTTGTAAGGAATATAAATATTGAAACCGTTCAGGACGCATGAATCAGCATCCATAGGAACTTCTTGTGTATTAAATCGTATTATCTATATGACATCTTTGTATATCTTGAAGAGCAAAACTATAAACGAATAAAACGGGTAAAAAATGCTGAAAAACTATATTAAAATCGCTTTCCGAAACTTAGTTCGCCATAAAGGATACACATTTATCAATATCTTCGGTCTTGCCACAGGAATCATCTGCTGTCTTCTCATCCTGGTTTACGTGCAGGACGAATTAAGCTATGACAGATACCACGAAAAGGCTGATCAGATCTACAGAATCATCAATGCCGGTGTCATCCGCGGCAATAAAATCGAAGTACCTTTAGTCTCCGGCCCCTGGGGACCGGCGATGGCGGAAGAACTGCCCGAAGTCCTGAAGGCTGTGCGGATCAAACCTCCTGATTCCAGGTGGGTGATTGAATACGGAGAAAAAAGATTTCCCGAGAAAGGATTGTATTTTACCGACCCCACATTCTTCGAGGTCTTTGACGTCGAAATGGTCGTGGGGGATCCGGCACATGTGCTCGATGCGCCCTATTCTATGGTGATCACCGAAGAAATGGCTGAAAAATATTTCGGCAACGAAGACCCCATCGGCAAGATTATCGTTGGTGATAACTGGATGAATTTCAATATCACCGGCATAATGAGAAAACATCCGCCATCAACCCATATGAACTATGATTTCCTGGTCAGTTTTGAAACTCTTAATAGAGCCATCGATCCTATTAATAAACAACCCTATTACGGCGACCTCTCCACGAACTGGCAGAATTTCCGAATCTACACCTATATTCTGCTCGATGCACATGCCGACGCGGCTGCCGTCGAAGCCAAGATGCGAACTCTTATCGAAGAACGTCTCGGAAGAATCCTTAGAACCGCTGGTGTAGAACTGAGTCCTTATTTCCAGAAATTGACGGACATTCATCTCAAGTCAGATCTTGAAGGAGAGCTAGGGCCAACCGGTGATGAAAGCTACATTTACATTTTTTCTGCCGTGGCCATTTTTATACTCTTGATCGCCTCTATCAATTTCATGAACCTTTCCACCGCTCGTTCAGAAAACCGGGCAAAAGAGGTCGGGTTGCGAAAAGTTGTCGGTGCCGATAGAGTTCAGCTGATTAAGCAGTTTTTAGGTGAATCCATAATCTTCACAGCTTTAGCTTCAGTGATTGCCGGAATTGTCGTTTTACTTCTATTGACTCCTTTCAATACCATTGCGGAAAAAAATATATCTGCTTCAAGCTTGATAAATGTGCAAACGATTTCATTATTGATCGGTTTGGTCATCATAGTCGGCTTTGCCTCCGGTAGTTATCCTGCTTTTCTTTTATCCGCATTCAAACCCGCTGAAGTATTGAGCGGCAAGAAGCACAAAGGGGCTTCGGGAGGATTATTGAGAAAGGTCCTTGTTGTCATCCAATTCTCCATTTCTGTCTTTCTAATAATAGGCCTCATCGTCATATACAGTCAGATGAGATATATCAAGAACAGACCTCTCGGTTACGATAAAGAAAACATCCTGGCTGTTCCACTCTCCGACCCCGCACCAAGATCCACCTATGAATCCTTTAAAGCCACACTTCTTTCAAACACCCATATCAAAAGTGTCTCAGCGGCGTCGACTCTGCCTGGAGGATTGTTCGGGATAGCCTTGCTGAGGCCAGTCGGACGCCCGCCGAATGAAAATTTAACCCTCCAGATGATGGCTGTCGATTATGATTTTATTGAGACACTCAGCATAGAGCTTCAAGAAGGCAGGGATTTTTCAAGAGAATTCACAACAGACTTGAACAGGGCGTTGTTGTTGAATGAAGAGGCAGTCAAGCAATTCGGGTTTGATTCAGGCCTGAATAAAAGACTTTTACCCGGGGGGCAGATGGTTCTTCCTGTGATCGGTGTATTAAAAGACTATTACTTTAAATCCCTCCATCAAAAGATCGAACCTTTTGCCTTGTCATTAGCGCCTTGGCAGGCTTTTAACTGGGTATTCATCAAAACATCGGAAGAGAGCATGCCAGAGGTTATGCAGTTCGTAGAAAAAGAGTGGCGCAGAATAAACCCGGCCCATCCGTTCGAATATACATTTGTGGATGGGGAAAACGACATGATGTATCAGTCTGAAATGAAGTTAAGCCGATTATCGAGCATCTTTTCCATAATCGCTGTATATATCGCCTGTCTGGGTTTATTTGGCCTGGCATCTTTCACTGTCGTGCAGAGAACAAAAGAGATCGGCGTGCGAAAAGTTCTCGGCGCATCTATCGGGGGGATAGTTTTCATTTTAACGAAAGAATATGTCAAGTGGGTTGTTCTCGCTAATGTTCTTGCCTGGCCTCTTGCTTATTACTTTATGCGGAGGTGGCTCGAAGGATTTGCCTACCACACAAGCCTAAATATTATGGCTTTTCTTGCCTCGGGCTTACTGGCACTGTTGATTGCGCTTTTAACTGTGAGTTTTCAGACAATCAAAGCCGCCACAGCCAATCCCGTGGATTCGCTGCGGTATGAATGAAAGCTCTCTCTAAAGGACTTCCCCAGCAAAATCATCTGATCTGCTGAATTTTCAGTCCATCCAACCTTTTCCTCACATCCTCCACCTCCTCCTCATCCCCCAATCATTGAAGATGAGCTAATCTATGTGCTCTCCAAGGGCTGGGCCGAGATAATCTGCAAAGTTTATGAGATAGATCTCCTCCTCTGCCCTTCGTGTGGAGGTCAGATGAAGGTCATTTCCTTCATCGAAGATCACAATGCAATCGATAAGACAATCTGCCATCTCAGGATTACCTTCCAGGCCGAGCGGCCTCCTCCTCCACAAGATGTCCAACAGGAACTCCTGATGGCGGCAGAGGAGAGGGGGGAGTATCTCTGAGGGCCCTGTGGCTGTTTTTTATCGATTTTAAGGGAAAAACCTATCGTAAAGCTAAGTGGGGGACTGTTTTTTGCGAATTGTTGCGATTTGGTGATTATTGACCCTCCTGTCTTCACTGTGGTCCTTCTATCTCAAACTGTCAGTGGACGGAAATTACAGAAAATTGTGAGATATTTCGGGCTTGCTCAAAAAGGAATTTCCTATACTTGTTCGCCTCGTTATATTTTGATTTGATGCGTCCGGAGAGCCAATCCACTCCAGGCAAAAGTTTTTCCGTGTGCCATTTGTCTTCCTCTCGAATATCAGCCATCACGCCCGAATGATCCTTGGCAATGCTGTATTTTTCTGAAGGGACACCCACGCCAGCCAGCCTTCAGGATGATGTCAGATGGAAAATCGAAGATACTGGGGTGCAGGAATGATCAAAAACCGCTCGAAGGCTGCTCTGAGAAATTTCAGGCGCGCAATCTGGCTAACACGGCCCAGCTGACAGCAGCCGTGAGTCCAGCAAAAAGCATTGGCCAAAGGCCAGAGAGAAGAAACAGTCCGATAAGGCTTAAGAGAGGATAAAGCGAGTATACGAGAGCAAGAGAGATGGCCGGAGGATCGATATGAGTATCCCCGTGAATGAGGAACAAACAGGCAAATCCTTCGGCTAAAAATGCGGCCAGCATCCCGAACGTCACGCCCCACCAGATATCCCCTGTAGCGGCAGCGATGAATTCGACAGAAAGCACGGTATGGATGACGACAGGAATCTTTACGCCAAAAACCAGAAGAACAAGAGCGGCGGCGGTCAGCCCGAAAACAAGCCCCGTGGAACCCGGAAGGCTGACGGCGACAAAGGCTGTCGGAAGGCTGATTCCTGCCGACAGGATGATAAGCGGCAGAGGACGGATATGCCAGGGCAGAGAGTCCTGCTCATTGGAAGGATGCCAGCGCCGATCTCCTTCCCGAACTCTGCCCAGAAGTCCGGTCCGGCCAAAAATCAGCCGGATGATAAAGACGTTGAGTGTAACGGAAAAGGCAATCGGATTTATCCAAAGAACGCCGTTTTTTTCAGGTATCCAGGCCAGAAAACCCGCAAAAATGCTGCCCAGCACGCCGAAAAGACCGCCGACCAACAGGACAGATGTCGAATTCAACCGAAGAAGGGGAGTGACGATGTTTCGTCCGCTGTCCAGCAAATCCTTTTTGGCGGCAAAAGCTGCGGCAGCGACTCCTCCGGCAAAAGAGACGTGGGGGCCGATAAACGGTCCCCAGGTGACGATGGTATTAAACGACTGATCTCCAGTTATCAAGGCGATGACCGTCCCCGCGATGACAGCCAGACCGCAAATGACAAAGGCGGGAAGCGCCCCGAAGGCGGCGCCAAAGACTCCTCCTCCGAAGGATGCGGCCAAGTAGGCCCAGTTAACGGGAATCACTGGCTCCTTTCTCCGCCTGCTCAAGAGAGCTTTTGATCAGGGCACTGAGATCGGATACGGTCGGGTTATCCAGAACATCCCGAATCGAGATATTGGCCCCGAAGAATTTCCGCAGCTCACTCAGCATTGTCGTCGCCAAAAGGGAATGGCCGCCGAGCTCGTAGAAATTATCGGTCCGGCCGATCTTCTCGACTCCAAAAAGTTTTCTCCATATGCCTGCAACCTTGCGCTCAATCCTGGTCTCTGGTCTCGTGTACTCCGTTGAAAGGTTCGGGCGGGCATATCTCGGCTTTGAGGAGGCATCCTCGAGATTCTTCTCCTTCTGCTTGATCAATTCCCTTCTGAGCCAGAGATCGATCCTGACCTGCAGATCTCTGGTCGAGACAACAACGTTAGACGCGTCCGGCCAGCTCAGGATGCGCCGAAAAACATCGACGCCTTCCCGCGTGGTGATGCCGTTTCTCAGCTCCCTCTCAAACCAGTCTTTGAGTTCATCAGGCATGTGGGTCTTCAGTCCCATTCCGACCTGTCCCCACATGTCCCAGTTGATGGCAAGGATCCGCCAGCCCTGGTGGAAGCGGTGCTGGACCGCAAAGGCATCCAGGAATGAATTGGCAGCACAGTAGTCTCCAAGCCCAATCCCTCCGAGAATGGAGGCGATGGACGAGCAGAGCACAAAGAAATCCAGCTTCAAGTTCCTGAATATTTCTGCCAGCACGATTGTTCCTTGAATTTTTGGTGTGAAAATCTCCCGGGCCTCTTTGTGTTTTTTCAATTGAAGAATCCCTTCTCCGGGCAGTCCAGCAGCATGGATGATGCCGTTGACCGGCCCAAAGATCTTCATCGCCCGGTTCAGTCCTCTTCTCATCTTGGAAAAGTCTGCTACATCAGCGGAAAGAACAAGAATTTCCGAGCCCTGTTTCTCCAGTTTTCGAAGGCTGCGGATCTTACGGCTGATGGGGTCACGCTTGCTGTGGCTTGCCAGCCATTCATCCCACTCCTTTTTTTGAGGAAAACGGCTGCGTCCTGTCAGGATCAGCTTGGCTCCGGCGGTTTTAGCCAAATATTCTGCGAAAACAAGACCGATCCCGCCAAGACCTCCTGTAATCAAATAGACTCCTCCCCTTCTGATACGAAACTCTGTCCGCATGGATTTCTCGAGCCGCACCTTCTCATAACTCTGGACCCACCGGTGGTTTCCTCTGTAGGCCACGATGACATCTGGGATGTCTGAGCGAAGCTCGGGCAGCAGCTGGTCCACAAGGCCGTGCAATTCTTTGGGACTTCCCGAATTGAGCTGGACATCGATATTGCAGCACTTCACATTCGGATATTCCTGGGGAATGACTTTCACAGGGCCGAGAAGCGTTGCTTTTTCCGCACAGATCTTTTCTTCGCCCGAGACTTCCTGGAGGTTGTTCGAAATCACATATATCATGATCTCATCAGTGATGTTTTCTTTTCCGATTACCTGAGCAACGAGAAGAAGACTTAGAAAGCCGAGCTCCTGGAACCGCTCGGCCCTGACTGCGGTTGGTTCCGTCTCATCATCATCGGTTGCGTTCCAGAGATGGATGATTTTTCGAGGAAATTTTTTCATTTTGTGAAGATCCCTGCCGAAGGCTTCATAATCCGATGCGCGACCGGGATTCACGAAGAAGGAATTCAAATGGCCTCGCTTGTATCTTTCTCCAGCATAGAGCTTGACGACTTCATGGCCTTCCTCCTCCAATTTCTTCGCGATCCTCTTGCCCAACCCGCATCTGTCCATGAAAAGAAGACAGCATTGTTTCCTTTTTTTCCCTTTTTGTGCTGCATGGGGCAAGCCAGACCTTTTCCATGAAGGAACGGAGAACCAATCAGCAATATCCTGGATTTTCTTATCCAGTAAATCCTGCAGCTCGGCGATATTCTGCCTGGGCTTAACAGGATCAATCCAGAAACGCTTTCGCTCAAAGGGATAGGATGGGAGGGGAATCCTCCGGCGTTTTTCACGGCCGTAATAAGCAGGCCAATCGATCTTCACTCCGGCCTGCCAGAGTTTTCCCAACGATGTCAGGAGAAATTCCTCATCCGGTTTGCCTTCTTTTGCCGTTTTCATGGAAGAGAGGGCGACATTCTTTCCCGCTTTCCTGGAATGCATTCTGACAAATGAACTCAGTGTCCGGCCCGGGCCGACTTCGAGGAATACGCCATCGACTTCCTGCTGAAGTCTCTGCACGGCTTCGGAGAAAAGCAC
>JABAOF010017405.1_pt1 | contig 57129 bp, 67 predicted proteins | sample 7062171 | NCBI WGS metagenome assembly JABAOF01 (sample SAMN14538628, study PRJNA623070) | marine sediment metagenome | biome: marine biome [ENVO:00000428]; feature: marine pelagic biome [ENVO:01000023]; material: deep marine sediment [ENVO:00002113] | place: India: Gulf of Khambhat ... | reverse complement strand
GACCATATTGCCAATGAACAGGGCGGTGATGCTGGTGCAGATGGCAAAAAATACTGCCAACCATTTAATACCCAGGCCGCGCTCAAGATAATACATTGGCCCGCCGGCGACTGAGCCGTCCTTGTCAAAGACCCTATATTTCAAGGATAGTACGCAGGAGGCATATTTTAGCGCCATGCCAAAGAGCCCGGTGAACCACATCCAGACTACTGCGCCCGGACCGCCCAGGGCAATAGCGGTGGCTACGCCGGCAATATTTCCGGTACCAATTGTTGCCGAAAGGGCTGTGGATAGCGCTTGAAAATGCCTTATCTCACCCTTGTGTTCGGGGTTTTCAAAGAAACCGAGCGTTATGCGCCAGCCGTGAAAGAATTGCTTGACCTGGACAAAACGCAACCTGACGGTGAAATATATGCCCGTGCCCAGTAAAACTACCATCAAGATGGGCACCCAGAGAAATGAGCTTACTTGCTTTATTATCAGGCTTATATTTTCAGCCATACCTCACTTCAATTGTGATTATATACGTTCCCCGAGAAACGAAAAATCCCGCGAGTTACTCTACAATGAATATTTTTATAGCTCTCTCAGCGCGTTTCGCCAGTCCTTGATTTTCTTAACGTCTTCGAGAGTAAACACGGGATAATTGCGGTAATCTCTCTTGGGGGTGACCCAGTTCTTTCTAATCCAGTTATGGAGGGTCTGTCTGGTAACTCCTAATTCTTTTGCTGTTTCACTCACGTTGTATTTTTTCATATCAGTTGCATTTTACACTTATTTACACTTTTTGTCAACCAAATTCGATTATTTTTTAGGAAAGCATTTAGATTGAACTTGTAGGAAAATTCCCAAGGCGGGCGCAATCCTGCGCGATAGGTAGGTTACACGGAGAGAATTAGGTTATTGAATCGAATGCTTTTTTCAATTGGTATTCTACAGTTGCCGCAATCTTTTTTAATGGTTCGTTCTTAATCATTTCCATGGCTACTGTTGGCCTTATAATTGATACGGTGGTGTTGTCTCCATCTTCGTAAACAATGACATTACAGGGAAGCATTAACCCGATATTCTCCTCGGCGAGAATGGCTTTGTGGGCGTTGGATGGATTGCAAGCTCCCAATATTACGTACCTTTTGAAGTCAATGCCCAGTTTCTCCTTAAATTTTTCTTTTACGTCAATTTTAGTAAGAATCGCGAATTTCTGTTTATTCAGTTCCTTGGTAACAATCTCAATTGTTTTTTCAAAAGGAATAATCAATTCTTTTGTGAATGCGTAATTAATCACACCACACCTCCCTTTTCTGCAATGGTGTCTTTTACTCCCTCCACATATTCATCGTAACAAACCAGTTCAATTGTTACGATTTTTGTATGGGTGCTCCCGACTCTGGCCAGTATCTCCAACCTTTGGTGACCAGTTTCATCTCCGAGGGCGGGGGCACCCATAATTGCTATCGGAGAAGCTTGTAATTCTCTTAATGCGTTTATTATGTTACTGGACGTAAAATTTTTTACGGAAGTTTTTATTATTTCCATTAGTTATAACTTTTCGCTCTTTCTATATATTCTAGTGGCTCATCTGGCAAGTTTTGCCTTGACTTTTTTCGCTAGAGATGGGCTCTTCTTTTTCATAGGCTTCCCACAGCACAGTAGTATTGAATCGGATATACCCCAATTAGATACCATTATTTCTCTGCCACACACAACACAGAGCAATTTTGCCCCTTTTTTAGTTTTTCTCTTTGCCATAAAGCACCTCCTTTTTTATTTACCCAGTGCTACCTCCAGGTCCATTGCGTGTTCCTGCTCCACTGAAAGAATATTCCTGAGCTGTTGCGCCAAAGGGTATAGATCGAGCTCTTCAGCTTGACTTATTCTAAGAGTATATCTTTTTATAGCGTCATTCTCCCCATCCAGATCCTGTTGTAACATCGTTTTACTATCGTTAGAAATCTTTGGCGTGGGCATCTCAACCGTGGGAAACCCACCAAGATAGGTGATCTGGACAACCAGTGATGTTGCATGGGCTAGCTCTTCCTGGGCATGTACAACAAGTTCTTTTTGAATGCTCTGGTACATTGCTCCTTTTATTACTCCCTGATGCTGGGTATATTGCACGCAAGCTGTGTATTCCAAACCAAGGTCCTTGTTCAATAGTTCTATCAGTTTCTCTTTTGTGATTTTCGCCATTTATGTCACCTCCTTTCTCCGTCGTCGATACCTGAAGTTGGCCTGGTTTTTCTTTAGCCTACGCTAATTTCCTTGCTATTTTCCCATAACCCGTGCAAATTGCATTTTTCCCACGCCCTCAGAGGCCCGTGAGCGTGGCTGAGTTTTACTTTGAAAGAAGCCTGGCCATAACTTACCCCCCCACTGTAGTTTGCCCTGGCCAGGAACGTGTCGCCACAATAAAGCTCTATCCATTCGATGAAATGGGCTGGTTCATTGGGATGAGCCAGTAACTTGCCTACTTCTATCTTTATTTCAAAAGGTTCGTCCTTTTTTACCTTTTCTGGGGCATCTATTATAGGCATATGCTTTTTTTCCAGGTCGGTCGGGTTGTCCTTCTTCTTAGGCTTATTTACCCCACACAGAATGTCCTCGTCACAAGTCCATTTTCCATCCATACTATAGCCCCCTTTCTTCCCATCTTCTTTAGGCCTGTATCATTTATTCTGCCTTTTATTTCTTCTTCATCTTCTTCTTCTCTTTCTTCTTCTTTGTTCCGCAATGGCCGCATGTCATGATTTGTCACCTCCTTTTTCTAAAACTTCCTTGATTTTTGCGATTAATTCCTGCGCATCAAAAGGTTTTATAAGACACGTTCTAATTCCACATATTTTCATAAGTTCCATATGTTCTTTTTTTGTATAAAAGCCGGTCATGGCAATAATAGGAATATTTGCAGTTTTGGGGAAACTTTTCAGTTCATGAGCAACCTGAAAACCGCTTTTCCCTATTAACTTAAGGTCAAGCAATATGAGATCCGGTTTTATCCTGGAAATCATACCCATGGCAGATGTGCCATCGAAAAAGGCGACCGCATCATAACCGTCCAAATTCAGTACCTGTTTAAGTTCTTCTGCAAACTCTTTGTTATCGTCTATGATCATTATCTTCTTTTTTGCCATCGCCTTTTCCTTACTTTTCCTTAATTGTAACGCATTCAGCGTCGAGGGTATACCTCTTAACCCGTATCCATTTTGCTGTGCACTGCAAGGACTTGTTGAACTGGCAATTTTCTATTTTGCATGCACCTACGCCCGCCGTCGTATTGGGGACCCCTCCTTTCTTTTGTGCTATCATCGACGTGTCGCAGGCGGGAACTGACCATCCTCCTATAGTGATAGCAATTGCATGACATTTGTGCCTAATGTTGTAAGCGCAGTCTGTCGCGTCGCAACTTTTCACCTTGGGCATTTTCGTATTCATATCTACCACCCCCTGAAGTCGCCTGTTTGTCGCCAGCAAAGTGCTAATCTGCAAGAATTATCGCACGAATTGCATTATTACACAATAGGGGAATTCCCCTTTTTTCTGACTTTTTTCCACCATATTTACTGACCATTTCCATAAAAAAATGGGGAAGCAATGGATGCTTCCCCATTCAAAATATCTGTTTTCCAGATATTAGCTGTTAGATTTTAATAGTTTTTGGCTTCTTTTGGCGGCCTTATTATATATGGGTTTTATTTGATAATTCTTTAATCTTGCCTAGCAGTGCTTCTATATTGAAGGGTTTACCGATAATCCCGTCAGCCAGCCCTAAAATGGCTTCCTCTCTGTCATTATAGTTTTGCTCTTTCGGCAAGTTATTGTTCAAAGGTCTTCCGGTTAAAATAATAACTCTAAGTTCCTTGTTCTGTTCCTTTATGCTCTTTAAGATATCCAGTCCGCTTAAACCCGGCATCTTCACATCCAGAATTAGAACATCATAATCGTATTTTTCAACGAGTCTATTACCGCTTAAGCCATCAAACGCCGTGGTTACGCTATAGCCCTCACTGGTAAGGATTTCTGTTATCTCTTCACATAGCTCTTGATCATCATCAATCATAAGGATTTTCTTTTTCATTTTGTTTATCTTTTGATTCGCAGAGTTATGGTTACCGTTGTTCCTTCACCTTTTTTACTGTTAACGTCTATTTTTCCACCATGAAGACGTACCAATTCATTGCAAATCGTGAGGCCCAGACCTGTACCTTTGGACTTTCTGGTAAAGAAAGGTTGAAATATTTTGTCCCAATCCTTTTCATCTATACCCGTTCCATTATCAGTGATACTTATCTCAAATAAATTCTTGCCAGCGTCCCTTGTCATTATTTCTATTTTTCCTTTCTCATTCGACATAGATTCATATGCATTACTTAAGATGTTATTGAAGACCTCTTTAATCTGTAATAGGTCTCCGTCAATATATTTCTTTGTTGTGAATCCAAAATGTTTGACCACGCGAACATTTTGATTATAGAATCTTCTTTTAATAAAATCAATACATTCATTTAGGACATCGTAAATTTGTATCTTTTCATAAGTTGGTATTTTTATCTGCGAATAACTCAAAAGGTTATTTATGATCTGGTCGCTTTCCGATATCTTCTTTTCTATATTGTCCAGATGTTTATCTATTAAGAAATTTCTTCTTTTTCTTCTTATATTATACGAGGCTGTCTTGATAACTCCTAAGGGATTACGCAGCTCATGGGCAACGGTTGCCGCAAGAGTGCCAAGATCGGAGAGGCGTTTTGCTTTATCCAATTCCGCCTGGGCATTGAATAATTCTTGAGTTCTTTCGCTTACAAGCTTCTCAAAGGTCTGCTTGTCCCTTTTCAAAATCTCCTCTGCATGTTTGCGCTCGGTGATATCCTTGACAACTCCCAGCATCCGGATTGCCTTATTGTTTTCGTCGCGGACGACATTGCCTGTTTCTGAAACCCAGCGGACTGTGCCATCCGGCCAGACAATGCGGTGCTCGATATCATACCCCTTACCCTTTTCTATGCAGGCATTTACTGAATCGACAACATATTGCCGATCCTCGGGGTGAACGCATTCAAGAAATGCTTCATAAGTTCTACCAAATTTCCCACGAGCAAAACCAAACATGGGTTCTATTTTTTCCGACCACTCCAGATTACCCCTTGGGATGTCCCAATCCCAGCTACCGATATTTGCAACCTTCTGTGCAAGGGCATAACGCTCTTCGCTATACTTTAACGCTTCTTCGGCCTTCTTGCGCTCGGTGATGTCATTCTGGATTGAAATAAAATTCAATATTTTACCTTCTCTGTCTTTATGTGCGCTTGTCGTTGCATATGTGGTGAATTCTGTGCCGTCTTTCCTTTTATTAAGGATTTCTCCTTCCCACCAGCCTTTTCTTACTATGGCATTTGTTATCCCTTCGAAGATTGCTTCTGGTGTCGTCCCGGCATTGAGGATGGTTACATGTTTTCCGACCAATTCTCCTTTTCTATAACCAAAAAGTTCATTCATCGCATTATTCGTATAAATTATTATTAAATCTGGAGAAAGAAGACATACTGCTTCTTTAGCCGTTTCAATAGTTTTTAGAAGTCTATCTTTTTCCTCCTCGGCCTTCTTGCGGCCGCTGATGTCCCTGATGATGATAGTATTTATTCGTCCGTTTGCTCCCTTTCTCGATGAGACGGAAAACTCGGCCGGGAATAGTTCGCCGTTCTTTCTGCTGGCTTCTATCTCCCTTATTTTTCCTATTAGCCAGTTTTTCTCTGCTTTTGCGAAATCCTTGCTCAAACTATCGGCATAATAGTCAGGGACTATCAGGTCATTGAGGAACGAACCAATAGCTTCACCTCGACTATAACCGAACATCTTCTCGGCTGCAGAATTCCATAGTAATACCCTGTTCTCATCGTTGACGGAAATTATGGCGTCACTCACCGTATCAATGAGCGCTCTGTAATGCCTCTCGGCCTCGCGGAAAAAGTTGGCTAGAGTTAATTCCAGAGATATTCCCTTAGCCCGCGCCCCTCTGGTAACAGTTAACACGGCGACAAAAAAGTAGATGCCGCCGAGATATTGTGCGGACCTTCCTGCCCACCCAATGGGGCTGCCAACAGCCTTCTGAAGAAATACCGCGGATAACCCTGCAGCGATCAGGGCCAGTGCCAGAGAGTACCAGTATAGAAAGTCCACCTTCAACTTAGAATAACGTCTCATGAACAGAAAGGAAGATATGGCGAATAGAGCCACTGCACTTCCTAACATGCCCTGCCTCAATGGTGTGGGACCTACTCCCTGTACGAAGAATGGTGGGATAGCTTCCCTCAAGCCAGCTATTGTGAATAACGCTATGAATACTAACACCCCAAGATAGGCAAGTACCACCGCAAATTTTCTACGTTTTGACACCTTTTTTGCAGCCATTTCTGGTAAAGGGACCATTGCACCCACGGCATGGAAGAGTGAACCCAATAGAGCTCCGCTATTATGAATAGCCACGTTAATGTTTGGCGACCCGGGAGCGGTTATCAGCCAGCCGGCAATTAGATTTCCCGCGCCGAATACCAGCACCCCGCAACCTAATAAGAGAACATTAAGTAAGCCCATTTTCATATAGCATCTTGCTGAGATATAAGCCACAGCGAAAGATACAAGGGATACGAATAGCGTGTTAAGGGCAGGGAGGAGTAGAGGTGGCTCAAAGACTGCTTTGATATCTAATATGGCTAAGGCTACGATAATAGCTATGAAAGCGGGAATGGCTATCGCGCCAAGTCCCCTGGCCAGAGCCCCCGCGGATAAACGTGATCTGCGTTTTTCCATTTTATTTACGCTTTCTCCCTTTCGTCTTCTTTTTCTTTAACAGTATTTTCTTTCTTTGAATTTTTTTCCTATACTCCGTTGGTGTATGCCCAGAAAGTTTCTTGAATATTCTGATAAAGGATTCTGCATTCTCGTATCCTAGTTTTTCGGCGAGCTGATTAACATTGTAACCTGTTTCACGCAAAAGTTCCTTTGCCTTTTCCATTTTGATTTTTGATTTATACTCACTAAAACTTTTGCCAGTACTTTGTTTAAAGACTCTACTTAGATATTTGGGACTCAGATAGACTGCCTGAGCTGCATCTTTCAAACATACCTTCTTATGGTAATTCCTTTCAACAAAGCGTTTTACCCTTTCAATCTTTCCTTCTATATTGATGGTATCTATATCGGCTTCTTTTTTAGTTTCTAATAACCTTCCTATAATCTCTTTTGCTTTATCAATTTCTACTGGTTTTCGTATATAGTCGTTTGCCTGTCCCTTTAAAGCTTCAATGGCCACACTCTCAGAACTATAACCCGTTAGAATAATAATACCGAGGTCAGGGTCTATCTTCTTCATTTCCTTTAACACCTCGGTACCGCGTAACCCCGGCATCATTACATCCAGAATTACCAGGTCGATAACGTTTGGTTTCTTTAATAGTTCCAATGCCTCTTGGCCATTAGAGGCTTCGATTACCTGGTAATCCTCAAGATAATCGCGAAATTCCTCTCTAAACTCTCTATCGTCATCTACTAGTAATATATTATACGGCATTTTCTTTCCCGGAATCTTCTGTGAATTTCAATATCTGGTTCATCATTCTTACTGACTCAACGGGGTGTTTACCTATGGCGGTTTCTGCTGAAAGCATAACAAAATCGGTTCCATCTAACACTGCGTTGGCAACATCGGTAACCTCGGCTCTGGTGGGTCTTATATTTTCCACCATATTTTCAAGCATCTGCGTAGCAGTAATCACGAACTTCTTTCGCCGGTTACATTTTCTGATTATCATTTTTTGAACAACCGGGATTTTGTAAATGGGAATCGATATTCCCATATCTCCCCGGGCTATCATAATTCCATCGGAAACGTCTATTATCTCATCAATATTCTTAATGCCCTGTGGGTTTTCAATCTTGGCCACTATCTTGCAATCGGGGAGTTTGGGTTTTACCAAGTCTATTATTTGAATAATATCATTTCTATTTCTTACAAACGATTGAGCAATATAATCTACCTTATTTTTTATGCCGAACTGGATATCGATTCTATCTTTATTAGTTAATCCTTTGAACCTTAAGTTTATTTTGGGGATATTAACACCCTTATTTTCCTTCAAAAAGCCAGGATTAACTACTTCTGCCCTGAGATATCTATTTAGCCTTGATTTCACCACAAGGGCAATGTTTCCGTCATCTATGTAAATGTGGGTTCCTGGCCTTACGTCACTTAAAAGTCCCTGGTAATCAAGCGGTATTATATTTTTTTCTCCTGATAAATCCTGATTAGTCAGAAGAACCTGCTGCCTCTTCTTCAATTCCACGCCTTGACCATTTTTAAACTTACCAACCCTTATGCGATAACCTTCCAGATCCTGCAGTATTTTTATGTGGCGTCTATATTTCCTGTTTAGCTCTCTAATCAAGTCTATATGGTGTTTGTGGCTGGCATGGCTGCGATAGGAAAAATTGAGTCTCCCTACGTCCATACCGGCAAGCATCATATTTCTCAGTACCGTCACATTGCCGCTGGAAGGACCTATTGTGCAGATTATTTTTGTTTTAACCACTTCAGTAACTATTTATTACCTTTTGTGTCCCGGAACTTCGTAGTCTTATTACTTTTTCTTTTTGAAGAAGAGCCAGTTTTTATCCTGAGGATTTTTTGGTTGTATCTTTACCAGGCAATAGGTACCTTTTAATTTCTTACCTTTTAATTTAAAGATTATTTCTTTAGTCTGGAACTTTATCGGCTCATAATATCCTTTGTCCCATATCTCTACCGTTCCTGCGCCGTATAATCCTTCGGCTATCTCACCTTCAAAATTCTCATAACCTAAAGAATGGTCTTCCACCTGAATGGCTAATCGTTTGATGCTCGCTTCTTTTGAAGGTTCTTTAGGAATGGCCCAGCTTTTTAATACCCCGTCTTTTTCCAGGCGGAAATCGTAATGGAGATGTGTGGCCTGGTGTTTCTGGATTACAAAAATAGGTTTTTCGGTCTTTTTAGGTTTCTTTTTAGGCATAAAAATCCTTTCTAGAAGGGCAAAGTTTCTGCAGAATGCATTCCAAGCATTTTGGTTTTTTTGCCTCGCAAATTTTTCTGCCATGGTCAATTAGGAGATAACTAAACTTTCCCCATTCTTTCTTATCTAACAGTTTCATTAAATCCTGTTCAATCTTATTCGGGTCTTGATTCTTGGTAAACCCTAACCTCTGGCTTAATCTCCTGACATGCGTATCTACTGCTATGCCTTCTACTTTTCCGAATCCATTGAAAAGCACGATGTTTGCTGTTTTTCTGGCCACTCCGGGTAGTTGCAGTAATTTATCCATTGAATCTGGCAATTTGTTATTAAAATCATTTACAATCTTTTTTGCTGCTGAAATAATATTTTTTGCCTTATTGCGATAGAATCCTGTGGAACGGATCTCCTGCTCAAAGGTTTTCAGGTTAGCTCTGGCGTAGTCCTGGGCTTTCCTGTACTTCTTGAAAATAGATTTAGTTACCATATTTACTCTTTCATCAGTACATTGTGCGGAAAGAACCGTAGCTACCAAGATCTCTAACGGATTGCTAAAATCTAAGGCAATCTTTGCTCTAGGATACTCCTTTTTTAATAAGGGCAATATCTTATCTATATTTTTCGCTGACATTGGTTCTTACCCTTTTCTGCCTCATGCAAAAATTCTACCGAGGAGCTTTTCCAGTCCCTTTTTTTCCTGTCGCTGTCTCCTTGAGAATTTTTTCTAACTGCTTGCGCTCATAAAGCCTGTAATTATTCATAGGATGGCGTATTGCCCTCAACTTCTTCTCATTATCCCAACGTCTTAAAGTCATAGGAGATACGCCAAGAAAGCTGGCTGCTTCTTTGATGGTCATATAGTGGTTTAGTTTAACCATTTTAATCTACCTTTGCTAACATTATACAAGTTTATTCATAAAAGTAAAGTACATTTTTTCCTGGTTGTGAGAACGGGTGGTAATTAAGTATTGTGTTTGGGGAATTCAGTCTTTGGGTTCGGCGCGAGGAATAACCACAATTCCTTCAGGGGAAACATAATATTTTTTACGGTCTTCTTCTAAATTGTACCCGATAATTGCTCCTTCGGGAATTTCGACATTCTTGTCGATAATTGTGTGTGTAATCCGAGAATGCCTTCCGACGTCTACATTATCCATAATAATTGACCGGTTTATCTCGGAATAACTGTGAACAAATACGTTTCTGCCCACTACAGAATCTTTTACTTCTCCACCACTGATGATAGTGCCTTCACAGATGATGGAGTTTAAAGCTGAACCCTGCCTTCCGTGTTCATTGAATACAAACTTCGCCGGTGGAAGTTCTGTGTAACTGGTGGTCTTAATTGGCCAGCCAGGATTGTAGAGGTTAAAGGAAGGCGTTATGGCGCGAAGGTCCATATTTGCCTGATAGTAACTATCAATTGTCCCTATATCCCGCCAGTAACCAGTCTGTTGGGCACTCTCTTCACCGGGAATTCTATTTTTTCTGAAGTCATAAGCGAAGACTCTCTTTTTCTCATACAGCGCGGGGATGATGTTCTTCCCAAAATCATGCTCGGTCTCTTTTGTGAGGGCATTCTCTTTCAGTTTACTCATCAATACTTCAGTGCTGAAAAGGTAATTTCCCATAGAGACTAATGCTTCATCGGGTCGGCCGGGAATGCAATGTGGGCTTTTGGGCTTTTCCTGAAAACCAATGATACGGCCATCTTTTGCTACATCGATAATACCCAGTTGTGACGCATTTTTAATAGGCACGGGAACCGTGGCTACCGTAAGATCGGCGTTATTTTGGAAATGAAATTTTACCATCTGGCGAATATCCATCCTGTAAATGTGATCTGCGCCGAAGACAGCTACGATATCTGGATTGAACCGTTTAATCAAGTTCAAATTCTGGTAGATAGCATCGGCAGTTCCTCTATACCAGCTTTCACCCAAACGCATCTGGGCGGGGACGGTAACAATGAAGTGGTCTCTCATAACCTGTCCCAGCTGCCAGCCATCCTGGAGATGCTCAATGAGAGACTGTGCCTTAAATTGTGTCAGCACATAAATGGCATAAATATGTGAATTGAGAAAATTACTGAGGGCGAAGTCTATCAGTCGGTATTTACCTCCAAAAGGGACCGCTGGTTTGGTTCTATCTTTGGTGAGAGGATAAAGTCTCTCTCCTTTTCCTCCAGCCATAATCATACCGAGAATTTTTGTTTTCATTTTCTTATCTTTTCCTACTGGAACATAAGATGGGAAGAGCGAAAAAAGCGCAGGAAAACAGGTTCAAAAGATTACTATGAATAAAAAAGCAGGATTAATAACTTATAAATCCTGCCTGGGAATACTCTTTTTGTAGATTTTTAGGCTGGCTTCTCCATCTTGGCTTTACATTTAATGCAGAAGCGAGCGTAAGGAACCGCCCTTAGTCGCTTTTTGGTTATCGTATACCCACATTTCTCGCACATTCCAAAACGGCCTTGTTCAATCTTTTTCAGAGCGCTTTCGATGTCTTCTAATCTCTGCCTTTCACCGTGATTAAGTTCGAAGAGTAATTCCCGAGCAGAGGAATCGGCCGCCTGGTCGATACTATCCCCCACCTCACTACTGGGATACTCCTTTTCGTTCTCCGTTGTTTTTTGGACCAGGTTCAGCAATTCTTCTCTTAATTGAATCAGTTGTTCTTTAAATTTCTTTACTTCCTTTGCATTTATTCTTTTTTTCGAGCTCGATGATTTTTTCATAAATTTCCCTGTTTTCAATGGTTGCCGATATACTGTGGTCTAATTAACAACACAAGAATAAATAATTTTTCTTCAATTGTCAAGAGAAAAAATAGACTATTTTAGATATCTACGAGCCGAATCTCCAGGAGATTCCTGCCATAATTGTTCTCCTGGGCATGGGGTAGCCAAAAACTGTCTGATATTTCTTATCAAGAATGTTATCCAGGGAAATATACGCTTCCAGATTTCTTATTCTCTGGGCAATCCTGGCATTAAGTAAAAAGTAGTCTGGTAATCTATCTCCCGTCTTTCCTCTCGCGCTCCACTGTTCATCAACGTATTCTGTCCCCAGACTTATATTTAGACCAAAATGGCTTGTATAATTGATCCTGTAGTTGACTCGATTGTGGGGCTTATATGGTGCGATCTCGTATTTTTCTTCCCCTTCTTTTTTCCCTGCGCTGCGGACATATGTATAGTTTACACTCTGGGAGAGCCCGGCCATAATCTGATGAATAAATTCTACCTCTACGCCCTTGCTATAGGCCTGGGCTACGTTAGAAGGCATCCATATAAAAGATGGATCCATTGCCCACTCTATTAAATCCTCTATGTTGGTCTCGAACAGGGTCACCCTGGTTAATAAAAGATTACCTAATTGGTGTTCAAATCCAAGGTCATAAGCCCAGGCCTTTTCTGGCTTCAAATCGGGATTACCCTGCGCTTGATAAATCACGTAATCCGTGTAGGGCTGGTATAGGTCGCAAAAAGTTGGCGCTCGAAAACCCCTTCCCAGATTGAAAGAAAGTTTCAAAGATTCTTCTGGCTGAGAGAACTGGCAGACTAAACTAAGACTCGGATTTATCTGGGTTCCATAGGCTGAATGGTGGTCGAAACGGATCCCCGGCATTGCAGTTATTGGTTTAATAGAGAAGGTCTCCTGGAGAAAGATGGCTCCATTTAAGGTTTTTTCGTCGATTTTAGTGCGCGAATCGATTTCGTCTCTCTGTCTATATTTATCCTGGTGAACGTCCATACCGAGTCTTATCCCGTAAACAGTATCCACCTGCGCCTCTATTCCCCGGGTAACGTTTTGGTGAAGGTCGTCTCTGGGCTCATCGGGGTTTCTGTCTCTCCTTTGGTCGCCACTCCCGTAGGCTTTGAGCAACAAGCTTAAATTTTCTCCTTTATTTGAGTATTCCAAGACGCCGTGTTCTTTCTCATCTTCCTGGTTATGGTTGGGGTCGGCTGCGAATTTTTCGTCCAGTAAAACTCTTTCCCATGTAATTGGGTCTGACTTGTAATTCACGCCGGGAAGCCCCAGTTTTCCTCTATGGTAGCCACCTCTAAGTTCAAAATTTCCGATTTTCCCGGCATCATATGCTAATCTGCCTGTAAAATTATGGTTGTCATAGGCACTATTTTTTCGCCAGCCGTCGGAAGTATTATTACTTATTGTAAAGTAGGTTTTAATGTTCGTATCTTTTGTTCCGAAATTCAACCGCGCTATCTGGGTGCCGAAACTTCCCATGCCAAAATTTCCATCAACTGTAACTTTCTCCTCTTTTGCTTCTCTGGTAATGATATTGACTACTCCTCCCAGGGCATTGGCCCCGTAAAGTGCTGAGGCAGGACCGCGCACAATTTCTATTCTTTCAATATTGTCTACGGAGAATTGGCTCAGGTCGGCTATGCCATCGGAGATGCTATTTACGGGACGACCGTCGACCATTACTAATGTCTGGTACGCGGAACAACCACGAAGTCCGATATAGGAGGGAGCACCCAGAGTTCCGTATCTCCTTACTTCTACCCCCAACCTGTTTTTAAGGACTTCTCCTACATTGTGGGCATCACTCTCGGCAATTTCTTTCCTGGTGATCACACTGACATTGGTGGGTAAATCTTTTATCATTCTGGGGCCTCTGGTGGGAGTAATTACGATGACTCCCAGGTCTCCCATATAGACTGCTGCTTCTTCCTCTCCCCGGGCAAGGCCAAACGCGAGTAGAATGGTTACCAAAATTAGAACCAGATTTCTTTTTCCTAAAAACATTCGATTTTACCTCCTTTTCTGTTGTGATAGCCACAGCCTTCAGCTTGCGCAAGACCCAGGCCGAAAGCTGCGACTGGCAAAAGTTAATACTCGATGCCTCTTCTTTCTTTTACCCCTCGATGGAAGGGGTGTTTTATTTTCTTCATCTCGGTTACTAAATCTGCCCTTTCTATGATTTTCTTGGTCGCTCCTCTTCCAGTTAAAATTAGTTCCAATGACCCTGGTTTCTTCTCCAGAAGCTCAAGAATCTCTTCCTCCTTCAAAAATTGGTCCCGTAAAGCAATCAGTATCTCGTCCAAGATTACCATATCGTAGTTTTTCTCAAATATTTCTTTGACGGATTCTAATGCCTTCAGGCACTCTTCTCTAACCCCTTGCGGTGGAATATTCTTATAGAAGTGGGGATGCCGAGGAACAAAATTAATCGTTTCTATTCCCAGTCCCTTCAAGATTTCCACCTCGCCATAAGGGAAATCCTGGAGGTTTTTGAAGAAATAAACGAAACATACTTTAAACTTATGTCCTCTTGCTCTTATTGCCTGACCGATGCCGGCCGTTGTCTTACCTTTTCCATCGCCCGTGTAAATCTGAATTAGTCTTTTCTCTTCCAATTTGTGACACCTCCTCAAGACATTCTATTACTCGTTGCGGCTAATTTTTTCTCCCTGCACTTTCTGACATCAATTTGCTAAGCAAAGTTACCCGGGGCGCCCCAGTAACAGGATTCTCTTCCACAAGAACCTTGCTCTGGTATACCCTGGAGAGATTCTCTGCAGTTATAACCTCTTTCGGACTGCCCATTTTGTAAATTCTGCCACCATCGATGAGAAGCAAGCGGTCGCAATACTCACTGGCTAAATTCAAGTCGTGAGCTACAATAATTAGAGTTAATCCCTTTTCAGCATTCAATTTCTTAATTAGGTCATAAATCTCTACCTGGTATCCTATATCCAGATGCGCAGTGGGTTCATCGAGCAACATCACCTGTGGCTTCTGGGCCAAAGCCCGGGCAATTATAGCTCTTTGTCTTTCTCCTCCAGAAAGTTCAAAAATTAGACGGTCGCTAAAACCGAGCGTGTCAGTTAAAGCCATTGCTTGAGAAGCGATTTGTAAATCTTTTTCCGATTCGAATCCAAAGTTTGACAGCCAGGGCGACCTTCCCATGAGAACGACCTCGCCAACTGTAAATGGGAAAGGAAAATAGGTATCCTGGGGAACCACTCCCATTATCTGCGCAATCTCTTTTTGGCTTAATGCTGACAGGTTTTTCCCAGTTAAACGGACTTCTCCTTCCTGAGGGATTAAAACCCTGGATAATACCCTCAAGATTGTCGTCTTACCCGAGCCATTGGGCCCGATTATGCCCAGAATCTCTCCCTCTCTTACCTCAAAAGAGAGACCATCAAGCACCCAGCTATCGTCGTACCTGAATCTCAAATCTTTGACTTCAAAAAAAGGGGTCAGAGTCACTTTTTCTCTCCCTCACCCTGACCCTCTCCCATTGGGGGAGAGGGCCCTTCATAAAAAACGGGAAACAAGTACCTGCACTTTTTCCCTATAAGAATATTGGTTTGCGTTTTTTCCTGAGGAGATAGATGAAAAAAGGACCTCCGCATATGGCAGTTATCACTCCTACAGGAATTTCTGCAGGCGCCATGAGCGTCCTGGCAAGAGTGTCGGCGAGGACAAGATATATACTTCCGCATAGTCCAGCTACCGGTAAAAGTAATCTGTGGTCTGAACCGATAATCATTCTCATAAGATGGGGAATCAGTATACCCACGAACCCTATAAGGCCACTGACTGAAACCGCAGCGCCTGTAATTAAAGAGGCACCGATGAAAGCTATCTTCTTGGTGCGTTCCACTTCCAGACCAAGTTGGCTCGCCGATTCTTCTCCCAAAACTAATAGGTTGAGACCACGAGCATGGTAGAGTAGTATGAGAATTCCCACTATCACATAGAATGAAACTATTGCTACCATAGGATACTCTTGTGAACTTAAACTTCCCATCAGCCAGAAAATTATTCCCTGGATCTTGTGGGGGCCGGCTACGGAGGTGATGAACATAATAATGGCGGCAAGGATAGCCCCGGTTACCACGCCTACTAAAAGCATTGTTTGAATCGATATTTTTCTGTGTATCTTGGAAATATGGTAAACAAAAAGAATAGTGAGTAACCCTCCCGCGAAACCGAACAGGGGAATTGAAGGTAAGGCGCCAATGGTAATGTTCAAACCAAGCAGGATAGCAATTATCGCCCCCAGGGCGGAGCCACTGGAGACTCCCAGGATATAGGGGTCGGCTAAAGGATTTCTTAACAGGGCTTGCAAAACCGCCCCACTAACAGCCAGTGCTGCCCCGACCATACAGGCAAGTAATATTCTGGGAAGTCGCACCTTCAACAGAATTACTGCCCTGGTATTCCACCAGGTTTGACCAGGGGAATCAGAAAAAATCTCAAGTAAATCCTTAAGTTTGATATCTGCTGAACCCTGAAAAGAACAAAATATTACGGTGGCGATGAGGAGTAGTACTAAGAGGAGTATAGTTATTAGCCACTTTCTTAAATTCAAACCTTTCATCTTTCCCGCCCCGGAAATATTTCTGGATGTATCGCCTTGGCTATTTCCGTAAGCCCGTCAACCATTCTCGGTCCGGGCCTAGTTAGAAGATTAGCTTCTACTACGTAGATTCGCCCATTACGCACCGCGGACATATTTGCCCATTTCTTCCACCATTCTTTTTGAGCCAGGCAGGGATCATCGGGAGTCATTGAACAAATAATAATTACCTCAGGGTCAGCTAATAGAATCTCCTCCAGCGTGTATCTGCGGTAGCTGGAAGAAGATTGAGCGACGACATTTCTTCCCCCGGCGATCTCGATTAAATCGTGAGCAAAGCTTCCCCGACCCACGGATATGAGCGGGTCTTTTCCCATTTCTAGAAATACGCCAGGCCGGGAGATTCCAGCGACTTTTTTTCTAACTCCCCGCAGTCTCTCCTTCAAATCTCCCAAAAGCTCTGTTGCCTCTTTTTCCCGATAGGTTAATTTTGCCAATGAAAAGATGTTCTCAAAAATGTCTTCTATCTTTTTAGGGTCTAAAACGAAAACTTTAATGCCAAAATCTTCCAGTTGCTCGATTAATCTGGGGGTGTTGGTTTTCAGAGTAGTCACTACCAAGTCCGGTTCCAGTAATGCGATTGCTTCAATGTTGGGGTCTATGTACCCGCCCACTTTCAACTTAGATTTCGCCTGTTGGGGATAGTCACAATAGTCTGTCACTCCCACCAGTTCATTATCCAGTCCCAGAGCAAAGAGTATCTCCGTGATGCTGGGGTCGAGAGAGACTATTCTCTGAGGAGGATGGTCGAATGCGACTTCCCTGCCGATGTCATCTGTGGACGAGACGCCAAATGGGGAATTTGACTTTAAAGGTGGCTCTTGACTGCTACAGGAAGTAATCAGCAAAATGGAAAAAATTAAAAATATAATTTTATGTTTCATATAATAATTGCCCTCACCCTAACCCTCTCCCCAAACGGAGAGGGAATCCTTATGTTAATCCTCCCCCAGGGCAGAAGGAAGACGAAAAAAGTAGCCTGTCCCCTTTTTTGTCCCCTTTTTTACAATAGCGAGAGGATTAGGAGGCTGAAGACTTCGGTTAACTCGTTTATTGCACCAAAGGTATCTCCCGTCATACCTCCGATTTTCCTGGTGATATACCTTGTTAAGATAAGAGTAAATAAGAATATACTAAAAATGAACAGCAGCAATTGAGTCTTCAATATCAGAAAAGCTACTATTAATGTAAATAGCGTTGCCCCCAGCCATTCTCTCACTCTTACCGGTTTACAGAAGAATTTTCCCAGACCTCCACTCTTTGCTCCCCTGGATAGGGAACCGGAGACTACCATGGCCCATCTGCCGGATAGAGGCATTAGCAGCAAAGCTTTGTATTTGATTGCCTCGGGAATTCCTTCCAGAAAAGCAAATTTCAAAAGAATCAGGACAATCAGCCCTATTGCGCCCATTGTGCCGATATGACTATCTTCCATTATCTTCAGTATTCCTTGGCTATCTTTGCCTGCGTAGAATCCGTCTACTGTATCGGCGAAGCCGTCTAGATGGAGCGCTCCCGTGAGGATAATTAAAAGAACGATAATAGATAAATTGACTACTGAATGGTTCAGGTGTTTTGAAATCGCGAAGTTAAGCCCCACCAGACAACCACCGATTAGAAGACCAACAAAGGGAAAGTAGAATAGCGACCTGGAAAGATAATCGCTGGTAACTTCACCTCTCCTACCCCAGCCAAAAATAGTCAAAAACTGAATTGCTGTTACTATCGATTTCATAATCCTTCGGAAACTCCTGCATCGTGGAAAGTTGCCATCTGAGTTAATATTTTTATGCTTGCCTCTACAATATTTATGCCCAGGGCTGCTCCGGTACCTTCGCCGAGCCTGAGGTCTAAGTCGAGTAGCGGTGTTAAACCCAAAAAGCTTAACATTTGCTTATGGCCAGCTTCTGCTGAACAGTGTGAAGGAATCAAGTAATTCTTGACTTTTGGTTCTAACTCTGTCGCCAGAAGAGCGGCTGCTCCGGAGATGAATCCGTCGATTACCACAGGAATGTTGTGGGAGGCACCGGCGAGCATAATTCCCACTAGTCCTCCGATTTCAAATCCTCCCACCTTGGATAGGATATCGATCGGGTCCCTGGGGTCTGGCCTATTGCTCTTTAATGACTTGTCAATAACGTCTATTTTACGTTTAAGTTTGACATCATCTATTCCTGTACCCCTGCCAGTAACTTCCTCTGCAGATGTCCTGGTTATAACAGCGAGGATTGCGCTGGATGCGGTAGTATTCCCTATTCCCATATCTCCCGTGCCAATGATATCTATGCCTCTTGTTAGTTCATCTTCCACAATTTCGATTCCCTCATTAATCGACCTTATTGCCTCCTCCCGGGTCATCGCTGGTCCTTTTACTATGTTTTTGGTCCCATAATCTATTTTTCTGATTATAAGGCCAGGGTGTGGCTTCAGGTCGCAGGCAACGCCCATATCGACTACTACCACTCTCGCGCCTATGTGGCGGGCAAGAACATTGATTCCTGCTCCTCCTTGTAAAAAGTTGTAAACCATCTGGCTGGTGACTTCCTGAGGAAAAACGCTCACTCCTTCTTTTGCAATTCCGTGGTCTCCGGCTAAAGTGAATATCACTTTGTTCTTCAAATCGGGGCTCTCTTCCTTTTTAATTCCCACCACAATCTTTGCCAGCTCTTCCAGTCTTCCCAGACTCCCTCTGGGTTTGGTGAGAAAGTCCAATCTCTTTTGCGTTTTTTCCATTATTTCCTGGTCGATTGGCTCAATCTTTTCAATAATTTTTTGAATTTTTTCCATTTCTACTCCGCGCATCTCCTCTCACTTGTGGAGGGAATAAAGCTCTTCTCCTCTGCATTGCGGGCAGAGGATTAAGATGAAGGGGTATGTTAACCCTTTAGCTTGATGGGGATCCCTGCCTCCAACAAGTATACTTCATCCGCCATCTTAGCCACTATCTGGTTGCTTTGCCCGGCAATATCCCTGAAATTGCGGCCTAATCTGTTCTCCGGAACAACTCCCATCCCTACTTCATTGGAAACTATTAGAGCGGTAAGGTTTCTCTTCCTGAGACTCCCGAAGAATTCTTTAATTTTCCTCAAAGTCACTGCTTCTTTTTCTCCGGAAAGGAGAAGATTTGAAATCAAGATGGTTAAGCAATCGATTATTACTACGCTGGCCTTTCCTAATTTGGCGAGAATCTTTGATATGTCTTTTCTTTCTTCTATGGTTTTCCAGGAAGAGGGGCGCTTTTTCCTGTGTTTCTCTATTCTTCTTTTCATTTCTTCATCGAGCCCAGAGGCAGTAGCAACGTAAACTACTCCCCGCTGACCAGGCGATAACTTCTTTGCCCGGGCAACGGCAAAACTCGACTTCCCACTACGCGCGCCGCCTAAAACAAGGATTAACTTGCCCATATATATTTCTCCAAAAATTAAAAAGCCCAACCTTCACCTGAAAGTTGGGACTTTAGCCTTATCGATTCGGCCAACCTTCCCGCGAAGGCACTATATTGCAAACAGGTTCTCGGACTCGCTTCTGTTACCAAGCTCACCGTTGCGGGGCAGTGTCCGCTTTGCACGAACTTCCCCTGCTTGCATAGAAAATTTTGAATCTATTTTACTAAGTGTGCCCTTCCTCTGTCAAGGGCTTTTCCAGCTTCGTTTTTCTATATTCCTTTAACTGTATCAGGACATCGTAGGAAACTCCCTGATTTCCTATCAGAACTTCCTCGTCCAACGTGGTCCCGTGACAATCGGAGCCTCCAGTAATTAGAAGACTAAACGCGTTAGCCCAGCTCTGAAATCTCTTTATATCGTCGGGGCTATGATTCGTATAGTAAACTTCGATTCCTTCCAATCCCAGACCTTTGAGTTTTTGAATTATTTCCTTGCTGTTGCCACCATACAGGGGATGGGCAATAACAGAGATTCCTCCAAGCCGGGAGATCAGATTGATTGCTTCCTGAGAGGGCAATCTTAACTTAGGAACGTATGCTGGTTTGCCATAAGCCAAATAGCGGTCAAAAGCTTCCTGGAGGTAATCAACAAACCCCTCATCCTTTAAGACTTTCGCCACGTGCATTCTGCCGACAGAACCTTTGCCAGCCAGGTCGAATAATTGTTGCGGGTCGATTTTAACTCCCAGGCGGTCCAGTTTCTCTAAAATTTTGTAGGCTCTCTTGCGGCGCGCTTCCCTGAAATGAAGGAGTTTCTCCTGAAAATTATCATCCTGCCAATCGATATAGTATCCCAGGATGTGTATCTCTTCGTCTTTAGGAGATTCCGGCTCCACGCTAAGTTCTACTCCGGGAACAACTTCCACTCCCAATTTTTTTCCCGCCTTGATAGCCGGGAGAGTAGCGTCAGTATTGTCATGGTCAGTAATAGCTACCGCAGCCAAACCCGTCCTGCTAGCATGCTTAACGATCTCTTCTGGAGTAAATGCTCCATCAGAAAATGTGCTATGTATGTGTAAGTCGACAGTTAAGTTTTTCAAGAATGTTCTCCGCCTCACCCTCTCCCCTTCTGTAAGAAGGAACCTTCATACCTTGTGCCTACTTGGTGAAAGGGAAATAGGAAGCTAAAGAATATGTTGGAGCGGGCGATGGGACTCGAACCCACGACGTCAACCTTGGGAAGGTTGCATTCTACCACTGAATTACGCCCGCTTCAGTTCATCGGGCGCTCATTGTCTGGCACCCGTGCTTTTCCACGTTTTCCCGCGGGTCATCCCTTACCTGTTGCTACCGCTACTATAATCAAAAGAATTCTATTCCAAAAAGACCCTTTTGTCAAGTAAATGCTTAAGACCCTCATTTACCTAATCTATATTTGAGTATAGTTAGAATGCCTGAAAGAGCGTCTTTCCAGTTGATTTTCTTGCCCTCTCTTAATGTTCTGGGAGAATATGATATGGGGACTTCACGAATTTCGTAACCTTTCTTCAACAACTTAATTGTAACTTCCGCCTCAAATTCGAACCTTTTTGCACCCAACGTCAGATTTTTCAGAACCCCGGTTTCAAAAGCTTTATAACAGGTATATGAATCAGTGATTCTGGAACAGTATAATATATTGATTAACCAGGTCAGAAACTTATTGCCCAGTAGGTAGCGCAAATAAATAGGTTTATTAAATTGTAAAAATCTGGAACCATAAACAATGCTGGCTTTTCCATCGATAATTGGTCTTACCAGTTTGTGGTACTCTTGGGGGTCGTATTCTAAATCGGCATCCTGTATCACTGTTACCTCTCCCTCTAGATAGGGAATTGCAGTCCTTATCGCACTTCCCTTTCCCCTGTTTTCTGCATGGTAAATTACTTTTATGTCTTCATCGCTTAAATTTTCCAATATCTCTCTCGTCCGGTCAATAGAACCATCATCTACTATAACAATTTGCTTATCAATATCGACTTTTCTTACTCTGTCGATGATTTTCAGTATGGTGCTTTCCTCATTGAAAACCGGCATAATAACTGATAATTTCATAATTTTTTTCTGCGGGGACAGACCCCTGCCTCCTCATCTAATATTTTCTTTAAGAATTCGAGGGCTTCCTCTCTATTTTTCAATTTTCCTCCCGCCTGGGCTTCTCCTACTCTTTTCAATAATCTGCCAATGATAGGACCTTGAGGAAGATTGAGACTTTCCATGATTTCATCTCCTCGAACAAGAGGCTTAGGCAAGATTCTTTCTTTGTGGTAGTAGTACTTGTTTAACATTTTTTTGACAGTCTGTTTATGTTTGCTTATAGACCTTCGACTTATTTCTAACGCTAGCTTTCTATCCCTCTCAGGTATAATTTTTCTGTAAGAATAGCGGTCTGCCAGAGAGAGAAGAAGCGTATCCACTCCTTCTTCAGCAAGGTCTCTAAAAAAGCGATGGATGGCTCTGTCGGTCAACTGGGGTACCTCGCTCAAGTTCCCGGGACGCATATGGTGCTCGACCATTTTCTGGACAATCTTGACTGCCCGGTTGCTGAATTTAAGTCTCTGCATAATTTGCATAACCAGTGAGGTTCCGGTTTCTTCGTGACCGAAAAAGCGAACCCTTCCCCTTTCTCGCCTTACAGTCTTTGGCTTACCAATGTCGTGGAAAATTGCTGCCCATTTTAAGAGACACTTTCTTTCTACTCCACCGGTTATTTTCTCATTAAGATGGGCCGCTATCCTGCCTGACATGCGGGGAAAAAGCTTGACCAGGTTAGCAAGAATCTCTTCCACAGACTTGAGAGTCTCCAGGGAATGTCCCCATAGCCCTTCCCGGTGGTAATAATTTTCAGGTTTCTCCTTCATTATTCCTATCTCAGGAACTATTCTGTTCAAAAGTCCTATTCTGTACAATCTGCGCGTATATCGATAACTTTGAGGGGCAGAGAGAATCTTGAACAGTTCGTCTCTTATTCTCTCTTTGGCTACTTTGTTAATTAGATTAACTTTCTTTCTAATCTGGTCTTCCGTTTTCTTCTCTATGGCAAATCTCAGGGTGGCTGCCAGGCGATATCCGCGGAGTAATCTCAAGGGGTCGTCGTCGAAAATTTTGCCAGAGGTTCTCTTCACTATCTTCTTTTTCAAGTCTACCATTCCCCCCAAAGGATCTACGATTAACTTGTGTGGGATTTTTGCCCGTTTTAAAGTTTTGAATTCTCCTTCCATCTCATGCAAGCTCACAGCCATTGCATCGATGGTGAAATCCCTCAGTAACAGGTCATCTCTTATTTTCTTGCCACGCATTTGCGAGAAATCCAAATTGAATATCTGTTTATTTTTCTTGCTGGATATCTTCTGTTTTACTACCCGATAAATCTTGTTTTTTTGATCGAGGAGAACAAAACTTCCTCCCACTTCCCTGGCAAAATTCCTGGCGAACCTCTCAGCATTTCCCTCAGGAACAAGGTCAAAATCCTTGGTCTCCTTTCCTAATAGTAAATCTCTTAGAGAACCACCCACCAGAAATATTTTTCCCCTGGATTTATTTACAAAATTTAATAGCTGTTTCAGTAATTTTTCCATTTTTAGTACATTAGGAAATATCTGAAGAGGGATTACTTCTTTCTCTTTGACTGTTTTTCTAGATTTTCCTTAATCTCTTTTAAGGTGCGTCGCCTCTCCACGGGTGGCTTTACTTGCCGAATGATTCTTATAGTCTCTTCCCTGTCGTACAGCCTGTAACCGCCTTTAGTATAACCGGCTACCCTTAATAAGCCGATGTCAGTGTAATACCTTACGAGAGAAGTAGTTACTCCTGCCAGATCGGCTATCTCACCAATCTTCAGTAACCCCTTTCCCATTCTCTCCTTACGAGATAGTCTTTCAATCGCTTTATTTTTATTATTCTCTTTCGGTACCATTTCTTATTTCGCCTCCTTTTGTGAATCAGTTGCGAAGGAGTCCGACCCTCCCATCAGGGTTCGGAGTCCTGTCGGACCTGTGCTCAAGGTCTGGTTTCCAGAGTGGGGATTGCCGCAAGCAAACTCTTTGTGTAGGGATGCCGGGACTCCTCGTATACATTCTTGACGGAACCCGTCTCTACAATCTTTCCCCGGTACATTACCGCTACCCGGTCAGACAGAAAGCGCACGACGTTTAAATCATGAGCGATAAGAAGGTAAGATAATCCCAGAGAATCCCTCAAATCGAGTAAAAGATTTAGAATCTGAGCCTGAACGGAAATATCCAGAGAGGATACCGGCTCATCTGCCACAATCAGTTCCGGTTGCATAGCCAGTGCCCGGGCAATGCCAATTCTCTGCCTTTGGCCTCCACTAAACTGATGGGGATATTCATTTAAAATATTAACCGGCAATCCTACTCTATTTAAAAGTTCTTTTGTTTCTTTTCCTATCGCCTTAATCTTTATCTTCTCGCCGGTAATTACCAATCTATGTTTAACTGCTTCTCCAATAATAGTACCTATGGTGAGCCGGGGATTGAGGCTGGCAAAGGGGTCCTGAAAAATTATCTGTATTTTTCGTGCCAGCTCCCTTCTTCCCAGTAAAGATATATCCTTGCGGTAGAGAAGAATTTTTCCGGCCGTGGGTTTAAGTAAGCCTACGATCATTTTTGCTGTGGTCGTCTTGCCACAGCCGGACTCCCCTACCAGGGCAAACACTTCTCCTTTTCTGACGCTGAAAGAGATGCCATCAACCGCTCGCACGTGGTCGACAACTCTCTTGAATACTCCCCGCTCCACAGGGAAATACTTCTTTAGATTATCTACTGTTAACATAATAAAAAAGGCACAGGCTACTTTTTTCTAATGCCGCTTAGTCGCCGGCACGAATACACCTTACCCAGTGATTCTGCACTATCTCCCTGAGCCTTGGTTCCTGGGGTTTGCACTCCTCAATAACTTTTGGACATCGGGGATGAAATTTGCACCCGGAAGGCAAATTACTGGGGTCAGGTACCTGTCCAGGAATTGCCTTAAGTCTTCTCTTCTCATCGCGGGAGAAACTTCCCGCTTCTTCTCTTGAAGGAAGAGACTCCAGAAGCCCTTTAGTATAAGGATGTAGAGGATTGTGAAAAATTTCCCAAGTTACGGCTTCCTCGACTATAATTCCTGCGTACATAACCGAGACCCTCTGACAGGTCTGGGCAACTATGCCAAAATCGTGAGTGATCAAGACTACCGAAAGTCCCAGTCTCTTTTGCAGTTCGGTTAGAAGATTTAATATCTCTTTTTGGATAGTGACGTCAAGCGCTGTGGTTGGTTCATCGGCAATTAAGATTTCCGGATCGGAGGATAGAGCCATGGCAATCATCACTCTCTGCTGCATTCCTCCACTTAACTGATGAGGATAGGACAACATCGTATCCTTTGGCTTGTCCATCTTGACCAGTTCCAGGAGTCGGATTATCTCTTTTTCTATTTGATGACTCGACAGGTTCTGTTTATTGTGGAGATTTAGGGATTCCGCAATCTGATTACCTGTTCTGAATACGGGATTTAGGGAAGTAAAAGGGTCTTGAAAAATGATAGAGATTCTATCACCTCTTATCTTAAGTAGTTTCTCGTCAGACAACCTGAGAAGGTCTTCTCCTTTGAACAGGATTTTGCCTGATACGACCTTTCCCTCCTTTTCCGGAATCAATTTAAGTATGGATAGAGCAAGCGTGCTCTTTCCACAACCGGATTCACCAACTATGCCTAACACTTCGTTTCTTTTCAGAATGAGTGAAGTATCTCTCAAGGCCTGGATGATTTTTCCTCCCTTGTAGAACTCGACCCAGAGATTTTTGACTTCCAACATCTTTTCCATTGCTATTCTATTTTTTCTCTATTCTGCCATCATTCTGGGGTCCAGCACATCGCGCAATCCTTCCCCCAGGAGATTATAAGCTAGAACAGTGATAAGAATTGCCAGGCCGGGGAAGAGAGAAAGCCACCACGCCACGCTAATATAGTCTTTACCTGCGGTCAAAATATTGCCCCAACTGGCAGTTGGCGGCTGTACGCCCAGGCCAAGAAAGGATAAAGCCGATTCCGTCAAAATTGCTCCCCCAATCCCCAGCGTGGCTGTAACCAGAATAGGAGCCATTACGTTGGGCAAAAGATGTACAAGCATCACTCTTCTGTTTGATAAACCCAGTGCCCTGGCTGCCTGAACGAACTCTCTCTCCCTTACTGAAAGACACTCCCCTCTAACGAGCCGGGTCAAACTAGGCCAGCCGGTGAGCCCGATAACTGCCATTACATTCCAGATACTGGGCTCAAGAAAAGCGATTACCATTAGAATTAAGAAGAATGTGGGAAAGCAAAGCATTATGTCTACAAATCTCATAATTACGGTATCGAGCCACCCTCCAAAGTATCCGGATAGAAGCCCGAGAAGACTTCCGATAACAATGGCAATTCCTATCGCTACAAATCCCACGAGAAGTGAAACGCGGGTTCCGTAGACTATTCTGGAGAGAAGGTCCCTTCCCAGGTCATCGGTTCCCAGGAAATGCTTGCCAGAAGGTGGTTCCAACCTGTGGAGAATATCCTGCTGATCAGGACTAAAAGGAGCAATGAGAGGAGCAATAATTGCCACCACTGCTAAGGAGAAAATTATGAAAGCTCCCAACATTGCTAATTTGTTTCTTCTAAATCTTTTCCAGAAAATCTTCCACATCTGTTTTCCTTCTCTATCGATATCTAATGCGGGGGTCAACAAAAGCATAAGTTATATCGGCGATTAAATTACCCAATAGAGTGAGAAGAGCAGCAATAACTCCCACACCCATAATTACCGGATAGTCTCTGGCCATAATCGCCTGATAACCGAGGCGTCCCATTCCCGGCCAGGCGAAAATGGTTTCAAAAATAAATCCTCCTCCAATTAAAGCGGGAAGCGATAATCCCAAAAGAGTAACAATGGGAATTAAAGCATTGCGTAGAGCGTGCCTATATATGACCTTCTTCTCGGGCAATCCTTTGGCGCGGGCGGTGCGGACATAATCCTGGCGGAGTACCTCGAGCATGGATGTTCTCGAATATCGGGATAAATAAGCCAGCCCACCAAAAGCAGAAATAAAGACAGGTAAGATTAAATGTTTGATAACGTCCCAGAGCTTTTCCCAGAAAGAAAAATAAGGGAAATTAACCGAATGCATGCCGGAAATGGGAAGCCAACCCAGAAAAACGCCAAAAAGTAACATTAGAAGCAGCGCCAGCCAGAAAGCAGGCACAGAGAAACCCAGGAAAACAAATACTGTCATCCCTTTATCGAAAAAAGAATCTTGTCTGACCGCAGAGATAATCCCTATGGGCAAGGCAATAAAAAAGATGAGAAGCAAGGAGAGGACATTTAATAATAAAGTTGCCGGAAGCCTCTCCAGAATTTTCATAATCACCAGCCGCCCGTCTTTAAAAGATTCTCCAAAATCGAAGCGCATTAGCCGAGTCAGCCATAGCCAGTACTGGACGTGAAGCGGTTTATCCAACCCGTACAGGGAATGGAGACGGGCTTTAGCCTCAGCGCTAACCTTGGGGCTGAGTCCGGTCAGCATATCCGCAGGTCCTCCTGGGGAAAGATGGATTACTACGAAAGTAATGATTGTAATTCCCAGAAGCAGTGGAATCATAAACAATAGTCTGCGAGCGATATACTCAAGCATAGTCTCTTCCCTTATAAGATTTTTGTCAGAATCAGGACGGCCATTAGGATAGTGATAAACACTTTTACTGAGATTGCCGCCATTCTTCCCAGAAAAGCACCCAGTCCGGCAGTGATGGCTCTTCTGGACCCTTCTTTCCTGAATAGTTCAAAAAGAAAAGCTCCTACAAATGAACCCACTAATCCACCCACCAACGGACCAAGAACAGGGAGGAGAGAGTTACCTATGAAAATGCCGGCAATACCTCCCAGAAAAGCACCTATCAAGCCTAATCGCGAGGCGCCGTAATGTTTTGCTCCAAAAATATTGGAAAAGAATTCGAAAATTTCACCGGCAACTGCCAATCCCACGAGGAGAAGTAAGAACCAGATTGTTATTTTTTCAAAACGGGTAACTAATCCATAAATTAAGGCATCGGCAACAATAATGAACGTTCCTGGTAATCCGAAAAAGGGTGAAATAATCCCCAAAAGTAGAACAGCCGCAAAAACGATTATTCCTACGATTTCCATTTCCACTACCTCCCAATATGATTACCCTAAGCCTGTCCCACAACGAGGATAAAGCTCCCTCATCCCAACCATCCCCCCCAGGAGAGCACTCTCGAGAATCAATTGCTTCTTTTCTCTACGTGGATTTTACTGCCTTTATTTAATTTCAGGCGCCGGGATGCATCATCTCCATAAAACGAAATTTCTAAGTTATGGAAACTGTCAAATATGGCAATGGGTAAACCTTTTTTCCCTTCCTGATAGGAAGAACTAATTTTTGAGATTTTTACTTTTCCTATGCCTATTTGAAATTTCTTGCCTTCAATGAATCGAAGAAAAACATCCCGGTTAATATTGGTAACCAAGTTTCCAAAACGGTCTACATATATAACCTCCCCCATCAGGCGATTCTTTTTGATCTGAGGGGAAGGAAAGTTTAGTCTTTTTATCTCCTTTATTGCCCTACCGAATTCCTCTATTTTTTGTCCCCGGGAAATATGCGCTGCTACGGGAGCAAAGATATCCCGGCCATGAAAGGTGCCAGATACTGGCTGGAGAAAATATTCTTCATTGCTTATCTGGATAATTCTTCTTATATCTTTTTCTGTGAGAAAAGATAGAACTCCGTTATCGGGCGCTACAAAGATATACTTTTCCGTTTCCACTATTACACATTTCCGCTCACTTCCCACACCCGGGTCGACCACTACGAGGAAGACCGTACCTTCAGGGAAATATGGATAGGAGCTCTTCAAAAGAAATGCTGCATCGTAGATATTTTGGGGTTCTATTTCGTGGCAGAGGTCAACAATTCTTGCCTGGGGATTAATACTGTATATTACTCCCTTCATAACTCCCACGAAATTATCATTAAATCCAAAATCTGTTAATAAGCCAATAATGGACATTTTCAGTATGGAGTAGCAGGCTTTAGCCTGCGTCCAAGAATTCGTTTTTCAGCTCTTCCGGTAATATCTTTCGGTTCTCTAAAGTTATCTCAATAAGTTCTACGTCTTCTCTTTTTCTAATGGTGTCTGTGAACTTATTGTGTCTTTCCTGGAGCGTGCCGATTACTCTTTTGGGACTATTGAGTGCTTCAATTACTGCTTCCTGAAATTTGGGAGAATAGAGCTCCATCCTTCCAATCTCGTCGATGAGTATAATCTTCTTCTTATCATCGTTTACGGCAAGAGAAATGCTCCTCCCGGCAATATTCTCTAAATCTTCGATATTAACTCCGTATTTTCCCACCCGGTAAGGGCTGTTTAAGGATTTATGGGCCAGGATTCCTTTTTTGCCTCGCAGAGTGATAATCCTGAATCCTTTCCTCTCTCCTCTCTGGCGAATCTCTTCAGTATAGAATCCCCCTACTCCTTCTAACCCTCTAATCAGCTTCATAATAACTGTGGTCTTTCCCACGCCGGGTCTACCGGTGAACAGAATGTTCTTTTTCATTTTGTTCCTGAATTACACTCCGATGAATCAGGGCGACTACCTACAAGGATACAAAATTATTGACAATTGGGAATATTTCCTATATTATATCCCCGTGATATAAAATGGCGAAGATAACATTTCTAGGCACTGCTGGGGCAGTGGCCTCAGCCCAAAGAGATAATACATCCTTGCTTCTTGCCGATGACTCGGGAGAGAAATTTCTCATAGACTGCCCCGGAAGCCCTGTAAGAAAACTTGCTAAACTTGGTTTAGACTATCGTGAAATTTCTAACCTCATATTAACTCATAGTCATGTTGACCATATCTACGGAGTGCCTTCTCTCATACACTCCCAGTACAGGCTAGGAAATAGAATAAATATCTTTGCCACCCAGAAATCTCTTTTTCTTGTCCGCGGACTTATCTCTTTTCACGGGCTGGAAGATACCAAGAAATTTCCTGAAATCTCTTTCCACACCATACCGGCGGATAAGAATAATTTCCTCTTTTTCCAGGGAGAAAAGACCATTATCTCCTCTTTTCCGGTAAAACATACTCCCGATTCTATAGGACTCAAAATATCCTTTAAGGACCCCGCCTTAACCTGCGTCTACTCGGGAGATACAGCATTCAGCCAGACAGTTGTTGAGGAAGCAAAAAATGCCGATTATCTCATCCACGACTGCGCCTGTCCCTCACGCTTTGCCGAAGAGCTTGAACAGATGCACACCTCAGCCCTTGTTTTGGGAGAAATTGCCGAGGAGGCTAAAGTCAAAACCCTGATTCCTATCCATTTTCTTACTGAAATAGATTTTAAGATGGAAGAAATAGAAAATGAGATAAGAAAGAATTTTTCAGGAAACCTTATGATTCCTTCTGACTTTGACTGTTTAGAATTAAAGCCTCAGCTTTCTTAATGTCTTCAACAGAGTTCACGTTGACCCGCCAGGTATCAATCTTTTGATAGCGTACTTCAAATTTCCTGTCTATGAAATACTGTAAGGCATCTCCAATATGGTATTCTCCCTCTGTTGACGGTTTGATATGCGGGATGGCCTTAAAGATATCGGGTTCAATAATTAATAGCCCGCTTACCCCATAATCAGAAATCTTGTCCTTTGGCTTCTCCACTATCTTCTTAATCAAATCTCCTTCCCAAACTACCTGACCTGTAGTCTGGGGATTCTCTTCTATATTAATAAGGAGAGTTGCCAGGGGACGAAATTTCAGATGAGACTTAATGAGGTTTGTAAAGTCATAAAAGGAGACCTGGTCGCAATAAGCCAACAAGAAATTATCTCCACCGATAAATCCTTGAGCTTTGCCCACTGCATCTCCTGTGCCTAATGGTTTCTCCTGTTCTATGTAGGTAAGTTTCGTATTCCATTGGCGGCCGTCGCCCAATCTCTCAGTAATGGTTTTGTATTCGCCAGGAGAGACAACAACACCCACCTGGCCAATCTTTGCCCTGCCAAACCCCCTCAGGCTGTACTCGATCATCGGTCTTCCCGCTACAGGGATTAACGCTTTAGGAAGCGAATTGGTCAGTGGCCGAAGTCTCTTGCCAATACCAGCAGCCAGAATTAGACCTTTCATATTATTTTATGCTGACAGAATTCTTCCCTTTTGAGGACGATTCTATAAATTCCTGAAAAATGCCGAGAAACCGCCAAACATTCTTCTTAAAAAACCCAAAGGTCTTTTCATCTTTTTGGCGTAATCCATAATCTTGTATACTTCAATTCCTGTCTTTTTCTTAATAACCTCTATTGCCTTATTTTTGCCTCCCAGGAAATCTATCAGGCCAAACTTCTTTGCCTCTTCTCCTAAGTAAATCTTTCCCGTGGATATCTCCTCTACTACTTCCTCATTTAGTTTCCTGTTCTTGGTGACTTCCTCTATGAAATTCTTGTAAATAGTGTCCAGTTCTTCTTTTAGCAGTTCTTTCTCTTCCGGGGTCGACTTCTTATAAGGTATACCAAATGTTTTATAGATACCTGAGGCCATTGTCTCCACGTCTATGCCGAACTTTTTCATCAGTTCAGAGAAGTCAGGCCGAATGGACGCCACACCAATACTTCCCAGAGTGCTTAGACGGTCAGCTACAATACTATCGCAGGATGAAGCAATCCAGTAGCCACCAGAAGTGGCATATTCTTTTATCCAGGCTACCGTGGGCTTTCCCAGGCTTTTGATAGATTCAGCAATCTCTTTGCAGGGAAAAGGTCTTCCTCCGGGGGAATTTATTTCCAGAATCAAACCCTTAATCCGGCGATTCTTCTTTACGGCTTCAATGAAGGGAATTACTTCGGCTGAGGATACTGTTCTGGCCATAGCCGGGAAAGGAAAAGGCGAAGAAGGAGTCTCCTCAGAAACAACCATTCCCTTAATTGGAATAATAGCAATCTTTCCTTTTTTAGCCATCTTATTCTCCTTGTGACAATCAATCACTCACCATTTTTTACTCTCCCCTTAAGAAGAGTTAGAGACTACAAGACTCTCTATTCTCGACATATTTTTAATATCGTCTTCTTCTTTTTTATGCGGTGTCTCCATAATTCCCGGAAAATTGCATAACTCTGGATGGTTCACAATGTTTTTGAACCCTTCATTCCCTATGTATCCTTCACCAATGTGCCAATGCCTGTCTACCCGGGAGCCAACAGGAGTTTTGGAATCATTGAGATGAATAAGCTTCAATCTATCAAATCCGATAAGTCTTTCGAATTCTTCTAGCGTCCTTTCCAGGCCATCTTTATGGGAAAGGTCGTATCCCGCCTGAAACGCATGCGCTGTGTCCAGGCAGACCCCAATCCTCTCTTTATTTGCTACTCCATCGATGACAGTCTTAATCTGTGAAAATTTATATCCGATCTGCTTTCCCTGTCCGGCAGTATTTTCAACAACTATAGATACCTTGTTTGGGACTCTATGGAGAGCGTCGTTTATTGCCTCAATCAGTCTCTCTATGGACTCTGCTTCACTTTCTTCCCTGCGGCTTCCCATATGGGTAATTAGAAATTGAGCACCGAGTATTTCCGCTCTTTCCAGTTCTCTACTCAAGGCATCAATCGATTTAAGATAAAAATCCTGCCTGGAAGTGGCTAAGTTCGGAAGATAAGGCATATGGAGAAATAAAGGCCTAATTTCCAGTGCTTCTACTCCTTCACTGAATTTCTTGACTTCCTCCTCGGAGATGGGAGTAAAAGTCCATGTTCTGGGATTGTGAGAAAAAAATTGTATTGTCCTGGCTCTTCTTTTTCGTGCCAGTTCAGGCACCTTGGAGAATCCTGCACTGATCCAGATGTGGAACCCGAAACGCATACTATCCGACTCCGCTGCCTCAAAACTTTCTTAATCCTTCCAAAAGAACAAACCTTCCCAGAGGTTCAACCTTACACCGGAAACTATTGATGAATAGAGTATTGTTGCACAACCCGCCACTCAAATAGAAAGATTCAGGTTTATTTATGAATCTATATACGTTTTCTGCTATCCCTTTGACAAAACTTGCCAGAACATTGTTTATCTCACACCCTTCTGAAATCTTATCGAAAATCTTAGCCATACCTAAAACTCCGCAAGTCACTCCCAGAGATTGGGATGCTTTTTCCATCTCTGATGTCTTTACGTTAAAATGGTTCTCCAGAAGTTCAATGGAAAATCCTAAAGTTGCTCCACATAGGGCGTTCCAATCCATTTCTTCGTACTTGTTACCTTTCATTTTTACATATTTGATGTCTCTACTTCCCACGTCTACCACGAGAAAATTCCCGTCTCCAATCAACTCCCTGCTACCTTTTTCCAGAGCAACCAACTCATTAACCACTCTATCCGTTTTCAATTTAGCATTATGCCCGCAGGCTATGTCGAATCTTACCTCACTCTTAAGCAGGTCAAGAGTATTCATAACTTTATATTCCTCTTTCTCTGTATCTAATATCTTGGTATAACTGGTTCCCACATCGCCTAAAAGCATATTGCCTCTTTACTTATTTAACAAGAGATAGGCTTCGATTTTACTTTTCACCGAATTATCAATAACGTCGTCAACTTCGACATAAAGTCCGTTATGCTTCTTTGCCAGATATTTAGCTAAGGAATTCTTACTACAGAAAGCCTGGGCATAGAATACCGTGGGCAGGTCTTCCTTTACCATGGTTTCCAATTCCAGGTCCGCGGGAACTTTTGCCTCCATACACCTTGCCCAGCCGAAAACGTGGGTCTCTTTAGGAAATAGGTCCAGTATGCTGAAATCATTGGGAGGAACTCCCCAGAACCCGTAATCTGGCTCTACGTACTTTAATTTTGACTTATCAACGTCTTTAATGACACTGTCCACGATCAAGTCGAATTTCTTTCTCAATTCCAGGTCACTTTCGCATATCGTCTGAGGATGCCTACCGGTAGCGTTATTTTGAGTGGTAATTAGGGGCACTTTAAGTTCACGCTTGAGAATTTCACTAACGAATCTGCCGTTATCACACTTGCTATACCCGTTATCAAAAATGATGAGATCCAATTTTATGGTCAAAGCATTGGCTATGATGCTTTTGATCGTAGCGCAGTAGATCTTTGGCAAATAGATTTCGGCTTTACTGTTATCGGTAAAATCGAAAAGAGTGTCTAAATCTACGAAATCATTTCCCTTATATTTATCTAAGATTTCCTGCGGGGGAACTCCTACTATACCTATCTTCATTTCTTTCTCCCCTTCTTATCAGCCACACCCCAAAATATACAAGGGGCGTATCCAGCAGGGCAATCATCAGTTTAATGATATATTGTCCTTTAATTAATGTAAAAATCGGCATCACGCCATAAAAAGCAATGATAATGAACACAGCGGTATCGATGAACTGTGAGACAAATGTTGAAGCATTATTTCTTAGCCAGAGATACCTTCCTTTAGTAATCTTGCGCCAGAAGTGGAATGCCCAGACGTCATGGTACTGACTCACCAAGTAGGCAATGAAACTGGCGATAATAATCCGCGAGGTACTACCCAAAATCCTGGCGAAAGCCTCTTCCCCGGTCCAGAAAGGAGCTTTGGGAAAGACGAGAGTAAGTCTAATCAGTCCCAGGGCCACCAGTAAAGTAATGAACCCGCTAAAAACCACGTATTTACCTCGCTTTTTGCCCCAAACTTCACAAATTACATCAGTAATGGGAAATGTTATTGAGTATGCCAGAACTCCCCCGGGGACCATAAGACCGGCCACGTTGACAATCTTACTGGCCAGAACTCCGGCAATTACCAGTCCACCGACAAAAATCCCAATCAGAAGAATATAAATTTTCTCTTTGTGCTCAATGCCCCTTTCGGTTTCTTCCATCTGCGCTCCTATCGTCGATATAAAATAGAATAGCAAAAGAACCAAAGTTTGTCAATTAAAACTGTCTACTTTACTATTTTACGAATATTTTATGGGCGTTGAATGGAGGGAAATCGATTTTCCAGGAAGCTTGGCTTCCATGAATGGGAGCTATTATAGTCTAAAATTGGAAGCTGGGGAAGTCATAAGTACACTGGCAGGGAACTTTTTTGCATTTGGGACACCCTTGCTTATACTTTTCTATTTCTTTTTCTACGTTTACATCCAGGAGGTTTGCCAAACTTAAAAACCAGGCAAAAACATCACCGACTTCTTCCTTAAAATTATTCCTTTTGCCTTCCCGGATTAGTTTGGCTAACTCTCCCACTTCTTCAATAAACCAGACAAAAGTCCTGGCAAGCCCTCTTTTCTTGTCCCTGGAATAGTAAATTTTGTGCATTAGACTCTGAAATTCCCTTATTTCCAATTGCACCTCCTTTTACCCTCTCCCCGGGGGTAGAGGGAGCTTTTCTCTAATTGTCAAATCTCTTCCCAAAGAAAGAGTTGTTTATCTATTTCTGGCCTGGGCTCCTCCTTTGCGGGATAATATTTTCCGTCGAGAGTCATAAACTTTCTGGCTCGTTTAGTGACCGCGCCTAACTTTCTCAATTGTTCCAGTTCTTTCAACCTGGTATTCTTTCTCATATCCAGAATTCTCCTGGCCGATATTCTGCCAATTCCAGGCACTCTGATGAGTTCCTCAAACGAAGCCTTATTTATTTCCACAGGGAACCTGTCCATATTACTCAGAGCCCATACTAGCTTGGGGTCCTTATCCATATGCAGGTTGCCCCTTTCGTCAAAGATTAACTCGCGGGGAGTGAAATTGTATTTCCGCAAGAGAAAATCGGCCTGATAGAGACGGAATTCTCTCAAAGGAGGACAGGGCCGCAAGTTTTCCAGAGGCGTATCTTCTATGGGAGTAAACGCACTGTAATAGACCCGGCGAAGATTATGCTCTCTATAAAGACTGTGACTAAGAGAAAGAATTTCCCTGTCTTCATCATTCGCCGCTCCTACCACGAGCTGAGTGGTCACTCCTCCTTTCAAAGGATGCTTGCTATGGAAAGAGGCAATCTTCTTCAGACCATCGAGTAGCTCTCCATGGAAATTTTTATCTGTAGAAAGAGCGGAAAGGCATTTCTGGTTTGGTGCTTCTAAGTTCATAGATAATCTATCTGCCAGGTTTGCCGTGGCTCCAATGAGGCCAGTATCTACACCGGGGAGAATTTTGCAATGGATATATCCCCGGTAACTATGCCGTTGCCGCAAAATCTTCAGGGTCTCAAGCATCTTTTCTTGACTGGCGTCAGCTGAAACATTTATGGCTGAAGAGAGAAAAAGCCCTGTTACCCATCCTTTCTTATAATACTCCAGGAAAAGGTAGGCAAGTTCTTGAGGGGTAAATTCTACCCGGGGACAGTCTCTATCTTTTCTGTTTGCGCAGTAGAAGCAGTTGTTATTACAAACGTTACTCTGCAGAACCTTGAACAGGTTTACACATTCTCCTTTCTCTCCTGTTGCCGGGTAGATAAGGCTGGAGCGGGCAACGTGTTTCTTGGGAAAAATAGCCAAAGGAAGACCAGTTACGTCAAAGCCAGCAAGTTCCCCCAGTAAATTTGCTTTATGTTGTAAATTCTGTTTTTTCATTACTTCCTCACCCTGCCACTTTGAGTTCTTTTGACCAGCGCCGGTAGTCCTTGAGCCGCCAATCTTTTTTTGACCCTTCTTTTTTCATAGCCAGATCTTTGATTCCGCACTTTCCCTGGGAGCAGTTGAGGCAATTCCCCGGACAATCTATGGCGGGAACAAACTTCTCCTTTTCTCTCCTGTAAATAGGGATGTCAATCCCTTCACAATTTGTTGAATTGGTGAACTCCCGATTTAGTCCCCTGGGTTTCCCGTCAGCCAGTTCGTATTCCATGCATAGTGCAAAGGTCATATCTAAATTTTCACAGATGTTTCGTAAAACATCAAATACCTTCTTGCGATAATCTGTCTTTGCGTTTAGATAACCATCAATATTTTCCACATATAATTTTCTGTAGTCAAATTCTGTTCCCGGTCCAAAATAGTCCTTTAGCTTATCGAGGATTTCCTTGTGAATCTTAATTGGGATGTCAAGCATACTAGCAATTATGTGCTTAGCTCCTGAATCCTTTGCCCTGTTTATCAGTTGACGAAAATTACTTTTCTTATCCGTAAGATAAGGAAATATGGGGTCTATCCGACAGACGGCATAAATTGCTTTCTTCGCCATTCTCTCCAGGTTTCTAAATAACGAACTGTTGGAAGCCCCACCAGGCACTAAAACTTTTCTTAGATTCTCGTTTGTAGTCAGAAAAGAGACTTGACCGAATGAATGTTTCTGCTGTTCTATTAACTCAATGGCTTCCTCAGGAATTTCTGCTTTGGTGATAAACTCTATGGGAATATTTCTTTCCACAAAGACTCTGATAATTTTTTCAGAGAGATGATAAAGGTTGTTCACCGGTTGAAAGGGATCGGTCACCGGAGAAAGGTAACCACAGGAAGCGACATCAATGGAATCGAGCTGGTCTGAAACGATTCTGTCGAAGTCTTTAGCAACAATGATTACTTTTTCTTTTCGGAAGGTCTGGAAGTGACCGGGAAATGCTAATGAGTAACAGAAGAAGCATCCTATCCCGCAGCCATTGTAGGGATTGACGAGCATTCTCTCAGAAGTACATTCTCTCTTTCCGGGCCACCATCCGTGAAGTTGTTTCTTGGTGGGTAGGAGTACATGCTTCTGTGGTTTTTCAATAACCTCATGGGCTTTCCCACCAATTGAGATGTTCATTGGTTCTTGTATAAGACGTAACTCTGCTGCTATACTTACCTACCAGAATAAGCGCCTATACTCCTTTACTTTTTCTTCTTTTTTGGCTTCTTTTTTTCTCTCTTAGTCGGTACTTTTCCTGGCATACTGATCACCACCCCTTTTTTCAAGTTCTTCCATTAACAGCGGTAGATTAACTATGTCTTCTTTATTATACTCCAGTAACACTTGTAAGGCTTCTTTATTATCTTCTTTTTCGTATTTGTCCCATAGTTCCATGGCCACCCAGCCATTTACCTCTTTCAGACGCCTTTTAATTCCCAGCATCTGTTCAACTTTTTTCAATCCTCCATAAAGATTTTTTTCCCAGCAGTCGTACATCAGGTCGTAGGTTACGAAAAAGTCATCCAAATCTACACTCAACTTTTCCTTTATGATGGGGAGGTCAAACCTGCTTCCATTATAGGTATAAATGGTAGTTGTTCCCTTTAAACTGGTAAGCAGGTTTGATCTGGTAATTTCTCCTCCCACTAACTGAATTATTGTACCATCCCCGCGGTATATTCCCAGCACGGTTATCTCGCCCTCAAAAGAAGTCTCAATGTCCAGAAAAGCCTTCATTATTCACCTTTCTAACGAAATAAGCATTCCTCGGGGATTCTTTCCATAATTGCTATTTGCGCAGCCCTTTTCAGGAAGCTATCAAATTTCCTGCCCTGCCTGTATCCTCCACACCAATTCAAAGAACTATCGAACCTTTGAAAGAACTCGTTTATCCGTGTAATAAATATTTCCCTGATGTACTTGCCAAAAATTGAGGAAAGGGAAATGGGGAAAATGAACTTATCGCCGGATTTAATAAAACAGAGCTTGACTTTTTTCCCTTTTCGGAAAACTATAAAAATATCCATCCCCTGTTGTGTAGCAAAATGTTCAATTTCAAATCTTTCTCCCAGGCAGGCCAAAATTTTCTTCTTTCCCCACCCGTCTATCTTCCCCGAGTAAAAAGAAATTTCCTCTTCTACATAATTCTCCAGGAAAAGGTCAACAAAGTCACCTATTGTTTGAACTTCCAGCCAGTACTTGTCCAGATTTTTTCCTCCTGCCTTATTAAGAGTAGAAGGACAGAATATTCGGCTTTTCCAAAAAACGAATTCCATTCTCTTTTTCCTCAATACCTTTTCTAATCTTTCTGAGATATCTTCTATGAATTTCGTTTCTATTTTCCAGGCGGGAAGAACATAAGGACTACCAACTCCACAGAGGGAATTTTTCCAGTCTATAGGACAGTCCCTGAAAAGGCCTTGCTCATGGAGAACTATTTTGGAGGAGAAATCGTTATCGAAATCCTGGGGCAATTTTCTATTCAGAAGAGAATAGAAAGCGAATACTGTAGATTCTGCTAGTCTGTAGGTATTTCGGTCATTGCTCTTGAAAAGTTCTTTACTATCACAGACAATAAGGCTTTCATTATCAGTTTTATGTTTTGAAATTACCTGCTTAAGCTCGTTCCAGAAGAAATCGTTGTTGAAATCATAAACTCTATCTATCCTAAAAGCAGATGCAGTGATTACCAGAGGCCCCAGCATTCTCTGGTTCCGAAAACCTAATCCGTTCTCATCAATTCCTACAATGAGCATTTCTTAATCTCAGACTCAATATTTCTCCCAGTGGAGAACATCTTTCAGTTTTCTTTTGGCAGGCTGGGGATCCTCTTCGCTATAGCCCAGGGGAATGAGAGTGATTAGTTTAAAGTGCCGAGGCACTCCCAGCAATTGGCGAACTTTCACCGCATAGGATTTCTTGTCTCCAGCCACCCAGCAGGCTCCTAATCCATGCGCGTGAGCAGCCAGGAGTATATTCTCTGAAGCGGCACAGCCATCTTCTAAGTAGTGTTTCGTCTGGCGAGAGAAAACGGCAATGCACACAGGTGCTTTTGCAATAAATCTACCCCTATCGGTCATTTCTGCTATTTTCTTCCTGATTTTCTTCTTGGTGACCGCAATGAACTCTACAGGTTGTATGTTAACTGCACTGGGAGCAAGCCGACCACAATCGATAATATCTTTAATTACTTTCCTGGGAACACGTTTAGGCAAAAATTTTCTTTTACTCCTTCTAGACTTCAATGCTTTAATCGCTTCCATACTCACTTCCTTGTCAAGCGAGACTTCAGGCAATTTCCAGTTGTTTATCTTATATCTTTTTGGAAAAAAAGTCAATATTTCCCAACAAGAAATAGCAATTAGAGACTCCAGGCTTGAGGGCTTTTCCGGGAAGGAAGGTTAATAAAATAGAAAGGCTTGAAATGAACCTGTAAGCCGAATCCTGTATCCCGACTACAAATCGGAACGATGGTTATTTGTCTAAGCGACCAACCCATAGAGTATTAACGAGACGGGCCGCCTCTCCTCTGCTATTTGGTCTTGCTCCGAGCGGGGTTTAGCCTTTTCACTACAGCATTACCTGTACCTGGTTTCTGTGCCACTTTCCGTGGGATCACTCCCCTTCCGTTTACACGGAACACCCTGCCCTGCGGAGTTCGGACTTTCCTCTCCGATAAATATCGGAGCAACCATCCAGTTCATTTCAAGCCTATATATACGCTCCCCAGAATGGGAGCAACTACCATCTAACACGCTCCCAATAATGCGAGCTACACTTTTTTTATTGCCAGATTAGCCAGCTGGTCGGCTAGCTTGTTCTTATTTCTATCTATCAGGTCATAGGTCACTTTCTCAAACCCGTCTTCGAGGTTTTTTGCCTGTTGGAATAGTCTCCGCAGATCTTTATCTTTTATTCGAAATCTGCCGTTCAGCTGATTAATCAACAATTGGGAATCGCTGAATAGGCTAACACTTCGCGCCAATAGCTTTTTACTCTCTTTCAATCCCTGAATCAAGGCCTTGTATTCAGCCACATTGTTAGTTGCTAAACCAATATATTTTTTTACCTCTTTAATTTTCTCCTTTTTCTCATCATAAATGACTATCCCGATTCCCGAAGGCCCGGGATTGGGCTCTGCAGCCCCATCAACATATACCCTGAGATTTCTGTATTTTTCAACTCCTGGCAAAGGTTTTACCATAGAAGCTGCAACGGAGATAGCTTTCCATATTTCTCTGTCCGCGAGCCCGGGAAGTCTCTCCTTAACTGCACGGAAAGACTTTTCCTCAGCAAGAATGTTCAATATTCTGTAGGTCTTCTTCCTTAATTCAGCTTCCTTCACTTTTTTCCTTCAGATATAGTATCCTCAAACAATTTCTACAAGCTACTAAGTCTTCCCCTTTTAACACGTCATTTATGAGCTGAGGCGGTAAGGCTATGTTACACCCTCCACAAAATTTATCAGCTACCGGAACAACTGCCACTCCGTCCTTTTTTTCCCTTATTCTCTGATACCTCTTAAATATTTCCGCTTTAATGTTACCTATTTTCTGTTTCTGCTCCGATTGAACTTCCTGCAGATTCTGCTTCAAGCGTTGTAATTTGTCTTCTAATTCTCTTTGTTGTTCACTAACTTCTTCTTTCCTCTTAGCCAGCTTTGCCTTTTTTATTTTCTCTTCAGTAAATAGAGCATCCTCTTGCTCCATCACGGCAAGAACTCTGTCTTCAATGTCATTCTTTAATTTCTTACCTTCCTCAATTTCTTTTAGTAATGCAGTATAAGCCTCGTTCGTCTTTACTGAAAAGAGTTCGCTTTGATGTTTTTTCAGTTCTTCTTCCTTGCTTCTCAGTTCCAGTTCCTTATTTTTTCTATCTACTTGTAGTTCAGTTATCTTCTTCTTCAACTCGTTAAGCGATGCCGCGCTTTGTTCATACTCTCCTTTCAATCTGTCAATTTCTTTGGGAATCTGATCCATTTCACTTCGAATACGGTCAAGAAGTAAATCAACTTCCTGTAACTCGATTAATTTCTTTAATTGTTCATTCACATCCGTTCCCTTAAAAAGAAACTCAGTATATTTATACTAAATTTTTGGGGGGAAGTCAACTCGAAAGTTCCTCTGGAAGTTGTTGCCTTTCACTTGACGTAACCCACGGGCATGCCAAATAGAGGCTCCTCGTCTTTTCCCAAATTGAAAGCCTCCTTTACGAAACCCTTGTCTATAGAACCTACAAGGGAAGTTCCCAATTTTAATGCTGCGCATTGCAAGTAAACATTCTCTGCAATAGCTCCCGCCTCTGCACTGACGAAAGAAATCTTCCTGTTCATAGCAATCGTCTCCGGCAATTTTGATAAATCGGCAACAAATACCAAAATAACAGGGGCGCTTTTAACATAATCCTGCGTGCCTATGCCTTTTCGCGTATCTTTATCACTGACGGACAACAGAGCATGGTTTTCCGAGACGTAAAGGAAACTGCCTTTACTTGTGGCAACATAAACAGAGACTGAATAACGAGCCATTGCTGAAGGAGAAGTGAGCTTTCCATCGGGACGGTTAACTCCCCTCGCAGCCCATAGGATTTGACCAAGCTGCTGTTCTTTTAACTGCTTTTCTGAAAAACCTCCCTTGCTTGACCTGCGGAGATTCAATGCTTGTTCAAGACTAACTCTACTTTTTTTCTTCGGGGCAGGTAATTTCCACTGTTCTTGCTTGGATTTTGATACTTCGCCAGCAAAACCGCATGACATTATAGACAAGCCAACCCCGGTAGCAAAGCTTAATAGCATAATTTTCCAGTAATTCTTTTTCAATTTGCTCCTCCTTGCCGACTGTGAAATTTAGCTAGAAAAAAAGAGCGACTCTGGAGGGAGCCGCTCCTTTCTTCTAAAAATCCTTTAGGAATACGATTCTTTCTTAACACACTCTTTTCTTTCTCTTCTTTTTCTTTTTAGCCTTTTTTTTCTTGGCTTTTTTTCTTTTCTTAGCCACCATCGATTTCACCTCCCCCCTTCAATAAAAAGCTGGGAATTTAAAATTCTAATCGTTGCCCTGGGCAATGCTGGGGTTGAACCAGCGACCTCTGCCTTGTGAAAGCAGCGCTCTCCCGCTGAGCTAATTGCCCTGTAAAGAATTTTCAAATTATTTCAAAACAATTATAATGCTATAGCAAACTTTTGTCAAGAAATTTAAAATGTTTTGTCTGCTTTTCGGGAAAGGATATTACGTCTCTGGCCAATATAAAGTTTTCTAATCTGGTTGAATGTTTCGATGTACTCCCGTGTTCTATAGTCGGGGAAGGTCCAGGGCCGGAACTTGAAAGTTCCCTGGCTGAAAAACAAAACAATTTCTGCATATATCATATCTCTCAAATAAATTCTGTTTGGTGAATCTTTAGTGCTGGCTAAAACCAATTTTGTACAATCAATGTAACCAGGGTCGAGATTAATGAGACGGCTTGGTTCATCTTTAGAAAGAGAAAACTTTTTCTCCAGTGTGTTCGTAAATAATTTAATCTCTACCAACTCCCTTGCTTCCACTAAATCGTAAAAACTTATAAACTGTCTCTTTAAATTCCTCCCGATTTCTTCTTGATAGTAATCGGTCTTATCGAAGTTGAATATATTGCTTTTCAAATCTACTGGTCCAAATTTTTCAATTAAGATTTGTGTTAGCTGATCGAAAAGTTCTATATTGAGGGAGATCATTCCCATTATTAATTTTACCGGAAGAGGTTTTCTTATGTTACCCATCGTTTATCCTTCCTGCATAAGATTATATACATAAATGGGCAATTCATCAAGCAAAAAATTAAAATTTTAGTAATTTTACGAATTTTTCCTTATCTACAAATGGACCAACTACTGCCAGATTAACGTGCTGTTTAACGAAAATCTTTTTTGCCACTCTGTTTATGTCCTGTGCACTAACTTTTTGAATTTCTTTCATCTGTTCTTCCGGTAATTTAATCTTTCCCAGAAGAAGTTCCTGATGACCCAGGAAGCCTGCTACCCCTGGAGAAAGTTCCAGTTCCAGAGCTAACCTTCCTTTCAAGTATTCTTTGCCTTTCTCCAGTTCTTGTTCTCCAACAATTTCTTGACGTATTTTTTTGAACTCTTTTAAGATGGCGATAATGGCAATTTCTGTTTTTCCTATTTCCACTCCCGCATTAACGCGCAAATTCCCCCCATCCAGATATGATTCCCTCAAAGAATCGACTGAATAAGCTATACCTTCTTCTTCTCGAAGGCGAACGAATAGCCGGGAACTTACCATCCCTCCCAGAATGGTATTTAACACTCTGAGTACGTAATAGTCAGGATGTTTATAAGAAAAAGTTCTTACTCCCAGACATATATAAGCCTGGTCAGTCTTTCTATATTCCAGGGCAATAGCAGGAATGGCCTGTTTATCCTCCAGAGGCAGGCACGAAGGTCTTTTTTTCTTTTCCCATTTTCCCAGATATTTCTTAACCAGGGCCAAAGTCTTTGCAGGCTGGACATCACCAGCAATGGAAACTATAGTATTATTGGAAGAAAGATTCTTTTCCCAGTAAGCTAATAATTTTTCCCGATCGATATTCTTGATTACCTCTTTTCTTCCGATGACTTCCCACCCCAGGGGCTGTCTACCGTAGAGTAGAGATTTATAAATATTCGCCACCCGCATATCTGGTTTGTCCTGATGCATATTAATCTCTTCCAGAATTACCCCTTTCTCCTTTTCAATCTCTTTTATTTCAAATTTGGAATTAAGCAACATATCCGAAAGTACATCGAGAGCGAGCTCCAGGTGATGGCTGGCCAGGTGAATGAAAAAGCCAGTGCTCTCTTCGCCGGTGTAAGCATTCAGTTCACCTCCCACTCTGTCAACAGTTTCAGAAATAACTTTGGCGCTTGCTCGCTTGCCCGTTCCTCTAAAAAACATATGCTCCAAAAAATGGGTGATGCCGTTAACTTGCTCAGATTCGTAGCGAGACCCTATCCCAATCAGAATCAAAACAGTGACTGCTCGCGTTCCTTTCATTGGAGCTATTATGACTTTCAATCCGTTATCCAATAGATATTTCTTATACATAGAAAAAAATTCTTTTTAACTCCTTCTACGATGCTTTTTGCCTTTTAATAGTAGAATAAAAAATATCCCGCTCAAAAATCCACCAATATGTGCCCACCAGGCAATTCCTCCCGTCTGGGCAGTTCCTGCACCTAAAGTTAACACTCCACTGAAGAACTGCATTATGAACCAGACAGCCAAAAAGATGAAGGCAGGCAACTCAATTATCTGGAAAAAGAAAAAGATTGGCACAAGAGTAATGATACGGGATTTAGGATATAGGATAAAGTATGCACCCAAAATCCCAGCAATAGCCCCGCTGGCACCAATCGAAGGCACAGAAGAAGTGGGATTAGCAAAGATATGAGCTAAGCCTGCTCCCAATCCGCAGAGAAGATAGAAAATCAGGAATTTAAGGTGTCCTAACCTATCTTCTATATTATCCGCAAAAATCCAGAGATACAACATATTGCCCAGCAGGTGAACCCACCCCCCATGCAAGAAAAGAGAAGTAAATATTGGAAAGTAACGTACCAGCAGTCCTTGAGATAGGTGAAGTCGGGGATCAAAAAATCGCGCGGGTACCACACCGGCAAATTTCACAAGTTCTGACAATTGCCGACCCAGGCTAAGCTCGTAAAAAAATACGGAAACGTTTGCCATAATTAGAAATATGGTAGCAATGGGATACCGTTCTGACGGTATAGTGTCTTTTAGTGGAATCATCTTTTAATTTGTCTTCACCAAGCGAAGGGATTTGGTGTAACCACCCAGTCTAAATCCCGAGCAACATTTTATTTTGCCCTGATACCTAATTTATCATATAAAGACCGGAAGTCTATCTCCCGGTTAACCAGTTCTACTGCTCTGGCTACTTTCTTCTTGCCGCTAACCCTTAAGCGTTTGAGTAGACTCTCTATTTTTTCAACGGTTGTTAGTGTGTCCTGTTTAACCAATATCATCGGGACTTGCCGTTCTTCTGCTCGAGAAATTATAATATTGCTGGGGACAAGATTGCCTGTTAGGATAATGCATCTGGTCGAGGTTTCCAGGGCAGCAAGATGGATGTCCGGCCGGTCACCTCCAGTAATAACCGCTTTCTTCTGGACTTTTCGGAAATACCTTAAAGCTCCTTCAACATTCATTGCCCCTATCATGAAATGTTCTACAAGCTCGTCCAGCTTATCATCGCAACAAAGAATTTCGCCTCCCAGGTTATCACAGAGTTCACCAATGCTAATAGCATTTAATAAAGTATCCTGAGGAATAATGCCTAAAACTTCTATTCCCTCTCTATTCAAAAAAGGGACTATTCTCCTTTTGAAGTAGTTAATCCTGTCTGAAGGTACGCGGTTTAGGACGACACCTATTAGACTTTCACCCAAGTACTCGCTGGCAGCAAGAATACGGTCTACCAAAACATCCGTCTCGCACTTGTCGACTAATAGGGCTTTTGCCTTCATTTTTTTAATTAGCTTTTTCCCCGAGATACCTAAGAATGAACCTTCGTTGAGATTACTCCCTCCTCCTATCAGAAGTAAATCTCTGCCTTGAGAAATTTTATCGTACGCATGAAACACTTTCTTTTCTATATTTTTTATTCTTTTCGTATAAGCTTGAATGGTGAGGTCTTGGGTCAACACGACCGGGCAAACTAAATCGAGTGGATCCTCGAGTCCCAAGATTTGTCCCATGGAAACTCCGTCCTCGTCAGCCAATACCTTTCCTACTCTAACGGGAATCCTTCCCAGAGGTTTAAAATAGGCAACGGATATACCATCGTCTTGAAACTTTTTTCCCAAACCTATACAAACAAGTGTCTTTCCTGAATACTCGCAGGTAGAACCTACATATAGAGAAACCATTTTATCCTCCTTCATCCAAAAATGTGCCGGCAAAGCCTGTCATTGCGAGGAAGTCCAGCACGTTAGCATGCGGGACGAGCGAAGTCCCGATTCATCGTCTGCATCAAAAAATCGGAATTTTCCGATTTTCAATCGGAACCGGCAATGACATGATTGTACAGCACGATTAAATTTTTATCGTTAATCGTGAATCTATTACTACAGCTCCTTTTCCTAAGGATAAGACCATCAAAGGATTTATGTCAATCTCTAAAATTTCCGGAAAATCACTAACCAGTTGAGACAATCTTAACAGGGCCTCCCTAACTGCTGCTAAGTCAGAAGATTTCTCTCCTCGCATTCCTTTAAGGATTGGGTACGAGCGAATTTCTCTTATCATTGACTCTGCCTCATCAGAAGTTAATGGAGCAATCCTGAAAGTTACATCTTTAAGAACTTCTATATAGATTCCACCCAGGCCGAACATAAGAAGAGGACCGAAAGACGGATCTCTGGAGGAGCCCAGAATTACCTCTTTCCCCGGTTCAATCATCTCTTCTACAGTTACTCCCAGGATTAATGCCTCGGGCATAAACCTTTTCGCATTGGCAATGATGTCTTCAAAGCTACTGACAACCTGGGACTTCCCGGTGATTCCTACTTTAACCCCTCCTACGTCGGATTTGTGTAAAATATCAGGAGAAACAACCTTCATCACTACCGGGTAACCGAGAGAGTTCGCCGCAGAGATTGCCTCTCGCGACGTCTCAGTAACGATTCTGCGGGGAAGAAAAAAACCGTAGGCTGAGAGCACCTCTCTTGTTTCTTCAGTAGTCAAATTCGCTTTGCCTTTCTCTTTCGCTTTCGTGAAAATCTCCTCCGCCTTCTTCTTATTTACCTCAAAATAGAGAGTCTTGCCAAGTGGTGTCTCTTTCCATCTTTTGTATTTGACCATAGCTTCGAGAGCGGAAATAGTACGCTCGGGGTAAGAATAATTGGGTATCTTTCCCGAACTTAAAATCTTTCTACCCTCTTTGACTTCTAACTGTCCCATAAAGGAAGCAACGACAGTCTTTTCAGAGACTGCTGAGGAGACCTTGCTTATGACTTCTGCCGTTTCTTTTACCTTTGTCATTGCCTGAGGAGCCAGAATTACAGTAAGGCTATCAACTCCAGGGTCATTAACAATGGTCTTCATTGCTTTCTCATAACGTTCCGCTCCCGCGTCGCCAATGACATCAACTGGATTATATATGGAAGCGTTAGGGGGGAGTTCTTCTCGGAGCCTACTAATTGTATCTTCTTTAAAAGAAGCCATCCGCAGAGTAGAGTTCTCTACTGCATCGGTTGCAATAATTGCCGGACCACCGGCATTAGTCAGAATAGCAACATTTGGCCCTCGGGGAACAGGCTGCTGGGCAAAGGCAATAGCATAATCGAAAAGAGTTTGTACTGTCTCAGCTCTGATTATCCCGCACTGTCTAAAAGCTGCCTCATAGGCCGTGTCTAAACCCGTCAAAGTTCCTGTATGTGAAGAGGCGGCTCTCGCGCCGGCCTGTGTTCGTCCAGATTTGGTGATAATAACAGGTTTTTTCCGGGAAACTTCTCTGGCTACTTCCATAAATCTAGACCCATTGCTTATTCCTTCCAGGTAGCCGAGAATAACTTTGGTTTCCCCATCCTCAGCCAGAGTAAGTAACAGGTCCACCTCATCGATATCCGCCTTATTTCCCAGACTAATAAATTTTGAGAATCCTACACCTTCCTCCAGCGCCCAATCTAAAACAGCGGTACATAGAGCACCGGACTGGGAAAAGAAGGCAATGTTTCCTCTGCAAGGCATACCTGCGGCAAAAGAGGCGTTGAGACTTGAACCAGTATCAATGACTCCAAGACAATTCGGACCGAGTACTCTTACACCTGAGTTTCTGATAATTTCGACTAATTCTCTTTCCAGCTGGGAACCTTGTTTGCCAGATTCTTTGAAGCCCGCGGAAATAATAACTACTACGCCTACTTTTCTGTTTACGCAATCTTTAAGAACGGAAGGAACAAATTGAGAAGGAATGGCAATTACAGCGAGATCTATCTCCCCTTGTACACCAAGAATAGTAGGATATGCTCTTATTCTGAAAATTTCTTCTGCTTTTGGATTGATGGGATAAATCTTTCCCCGGTAACCATGTTGAAGGAGATTTTTCAAAATGCTATGGCCAACTTTTCCTTCTTGGCGGGAAGCACCGATAACTGCTATTGATTTGGGGTAAAAAAGTTTTTCCAGCACTCTTTTCAGGTCGGTTCCGTATAAATAGAAATGTACTGTTAGCTTACTCTATTTTCTTCTCATACTTTGTTGTTCTCTGCTTCGCCCACTCCCAGGTATAGTCATACAAATGGAGCCCTTTACTTATTGCTATTATTTCTCCGTCCTCAACTCCGATTTCTTCTGCCATATACTGTTTTACCAGTTGCAGTCCGCCGAGGTTTGAGGGAAAACCTCCCCATAAATCCCAGGATCTGAAATAGGGTATGAAATGTAGTTTGCCATATCTTATTCTGGTATCGATCAACCTCAAGCAGGGAGGGTCTTTCAAACTAACGTCAGAAGGCATCCCAATCTCCATTATTGCTTGATTAGTGCCGTGTCCTTCCGTCTTGTACATTTTTATAACTTCTTCTACCTGGTTAACGTTAAGGGGAATTTCTCTCATCATCCTCTTGCCCTCGATATTCTCCTCTATTCTCACTTTAGGATCGACCAGCCTTTCACCATAAGTATAATCTTCGGTTTCTGTCTTGGCTCCGGTCAAAAGGTATTCCAGATATCCCTGCACGTACTCCATGGTCGTCGGGGCAGGAATACCTGAACCTTCGGGAATGATTGGTATTATTTGATGAGAAGGCTTCTTAACTCTGAGAGTAACGAAGTCGAATTCGAGCCTCTTCTGGCCCTTGTAGCTACCCCTGGTGATTGTATACACTTGCCCTTTTTCCAGTATCGCTGACAGGCACTGGAACCAGGCGTCGTCGAGGTCGAAGGCCTCAATATATACGGGCTTCATCCCTTCGTTCTGAGTAGGTTGAGTCATCTTTCATACCTCAAACCGCCTTGCTCTGGCAACGAGTTCATCCACTTTTCTTGTGGAAGTATTTTCTTCCAGGTCTTATAATCAAGATCTGGCCTATTCTGATTCGATTGATATTTCTTATCTTATTGTCTCTTTTTATGGCATACACAGTAGTATAGTATTTCCGGGCAATCGTTCCCAAAATATCTCCCTTTCTAACCTTGTAACGAATAAAGCCCCTGCCCGGAGTTAAATCTTTTACCTTGGCGATATTGATAATAAATCTCTCCTTTGTTCCAGGGGGCAGTTTTAATTTAAAACTGGAATAGTTCCTGGGAGTGCACCAGGCTCGTAAAGCAGGATTCAATTTTTTTATCTCGGCCTCTGTTGTCCCCACGCACTTGGCAATAACTTCCAGGTCAATAACCTCATCCAAAACTACTTCATCATAGTTTAAGGGCTCTTCAAAATCTAAGGAGAACCCGTAATCTTGATAATTTTCTCCAATAATTACACAGGCCATAAATTTGGGAACAAAGTTTTCTGTTTCCTTGGGTAAAGCTTCTCTCTCTACTAACTGGTTAAAATTGACAGACTTAGAAAATTTTAAATCACTACCAATCCCCCTTTGTCCCCGATTATAAGCAGCCAGAGCCAAATGCCAGTCATTAAACCAGGTATGGAGGTCTTTCAGGAATTTAAGAGCAGCACGGGTGGACTTTTCCGGATCTTTCCTCTCATCTATCCAGTAATTTATTGCCAATCCCAGGTTTCTTGCAGGAGTTTCCATTAACTGCCATAGCCCCAGTGCCCGTGCCCGAGAATAGGCACTCACCTTATACAGACTCTCCACCACAGGCAAATAAATCAGTTCCCGAGGAAGACCATATTCTTGCAGAATTTCAAAAATCATCTCCCGGTATCTTCCCGACCTTTCCAGTGCTTCAGCAATTGCTTCTTTTCTTTTTCCTTCAGTATAAAGTCGTATATATTTCTTTGTCAAACTATTCTCAATATCTATGGGTATTGTATAATTTCCTTTTATCTCCTCTGCTTGCGAATTTTCTGTTCCTTTAAGTTCTTCTTTAGAAACGTCGAGAATCGATTTGGAATTTCTCTCCATCTCTTCCAGAAGCACATCCAGTTTGCCGAAGAGATTATCGTATTCTTCCTTCAATTGATAGTTCAAAACAGCATCCAGATTGGACTTTGCCAATTTCTTCAAAGCCCGTTCATAAAGATTCTCTGCCAGAACTGTATTTCCCTCTTCGTAGGCTATAACTGCTTGATTGTACAGGTTTTCTACTTCTTTAACTACCCGTCTTAAAGATTCTATTTTTTCGTGCATAGGTGAGGGAGAGCTATTTACAGATTGGAAAATCAACGGAAGGAAAACAAACATAGCCATAAAGAGTGAAGGAATAAATCTGTGGCTTATTTTGATATTCTTCTCCATTGTTAATATTTTATACTCTTTTTCTCAAATAAGCAACCAAAAAAACTATGGTTGAATGTCCAGTCCTTCTATTTTAAGCGTTTCCTTCAGAGAATTCATATATTCCAATACCTCAGGATGAACTGGAATCCCTTCCTTTTTTCTTCGATTTTCCATTTCAAATTCTTTCTCTCCGGCAAGGTAAATTTTCTCTTTCCCGGGAAATCTTTTAGAACTTTTTATTTCCTTAAACATGGAGTCTATAGTCTTTTTGAATTCATCCAGTGGCCGGAAAAGTTCTACGTCAATTGCCCCCAAGAAATGTCCGAGATTATATCCTCCTTTCTTGGAACGTGAAAGATGTAGACCATAATTGGCTCCTGTGAGGCAAGCGCATAGTATATCTACGAGTAAACTCAGTCCATATCCCTTATGTCCACCAAATTCCTCTCCTGTTCCTCCCAGGGGAAGAAGTGCTGCTTTTCTGGCAAATATGCCCTGCGTAACCTTTTGCGGATTGGTGAGGGTTTTGCCTCTCTCGTCTATCGCCCAGCCTGAAAGCATCTCTCTATTTTCCCTCTCCAAGACTTCCAGTTTCCCCCTCTGGATAATACTCGTTGCCATATCCAGGACGAAGGGGAATGGTCCGCCAGTAGGAATAGCCACACTTATAGGATTTGTTCCCAGAACAGGCTCCACCCCAAAAGTGGGAGCGACCGAAGAACGCGCATTAGTGAGAGAAATGCCGACCATATTTTTTGCCAGCGCCATTGTGGAATAGTAGCCAGCAATTCCAAAGTGGTTGCTATTTCTCACACCCACAAAACCCACCCCAGCCTTTTCCGCAATCCTGATGCACTTCTCCATAGCCCTGTATGCTACCACCTGACCTAAGCCATTTCCGCCATCAATTAAAGCGCTCACCGGTGTCTCTTTTATTACTCTTATCCTGACAACGGGTTCGATACTGCCTGTCTTTATCCCGTCTACATACCTTTTCATACGGGAAACTCCGTGTGAACTGAATCCTTTCAAGTCAGCAGCAACAATAATGCTGGTAACTATTCTGGCATCTGCATTGTCCACTCCTAATTTTTTGAATACTTCAGTTACAAAATCTTCCAGTGGTTCTTTTTTCAATATAACTTGTTTTCCTTTTACCATTTCCTTCTCTCCTTTGTAGCGGCAAAAGCGTAAGCTTTGCTTCCTTTTAGCAGAGCTTCACTCTGCAGCTACACTATTACTGCATAAATAAGTCCAACCATTATCATCAAAAATACTGGAACAATCAATTCTTTACGGTAAAACTTTAGCCAGTCAGCCTGGAAATATTCCCTGGTCAAAGACAGACAAAAATGAACAGGCGTCAACAACACCCCGGCGAAGCCACACATGAAAGAAAAAGTCATAAGTGATAACTTGCCATCAAACAGGGGCAGAATAACGGGGAAAGTGATACCCACTGCAGCCATGGTCATTCCTGTTAAAAAACCTACAATAAAAGGGAGAAAGGAAATAACCAAGTATCGGGGAATACCCGCACTCTTGAAGAAAAGAGGCAGGCGTTCTATTATTCCCGTGGTTCCTAACATTTCCTTAAAAATCATAATAGCAAAGACCATAAGAATCATCCCGTACTTTTCTTCTGCCACGGAGCGCAAAATTTTTCTAATGGAAACCTGATTGCTGACGATTGTGAATACTATTGCCACAAGAAGAGCGTACAAAACCTTTAGCCTGAAAACAAGAACCAGAATTATCACCAGGATAATGGGCGATAGGTTGAAAAGAAAATGGAGAATTGCCCGGCCTTTCCCGGAAGAAACTTCTGTCGAATGTTCTGGCCTCCACTTCAATCTCCCTGTACCCCAAATTACTCCTATGATGATTGCACTCACTGTTAAAATGCTATTACTTGTAATTACTCTATACAGGGGCAGACCCAGAATGCCAGCAGCAAGTATGATTCCGGGATACAGTGGAAGAGTATACTCCCAGATATGTCTGAACCAAAAATTGAGAAAGGTCTTTCGCTCACTGGATATTCCCATTTTCTGCGTGACTTCCTTTACCACCGGGGCGGAGACGAGTGCTCCGCCAAACATGGGAAGAAAACCGATTACTGCAGGAACAACGGCGATGATCCATCTTATGTCCGAGATTATATTTTTCATGTTATTGATTATTTTCTTAAAAGTATATGCTGCGCTCATAGATAGGTTGAATATAATCACGAAAAAAAGAGTAGCAGCAATCTCCAGGGTCTCCCTGGACAGGCAGGCAGCGTAAAAGGTTTTTGAAATCTCTACCAGGCTAAACCTATAAACAATACCCAGAAATAGCGCCGCTATTATCATCGTCAGGGTCAGATTCAATTTCCATTTGAAGAGAATCAGAATAATTGCCAGAGAAGCAATCAATATTATTAAATCTTGCATAATAACTAACTCCCAAAAAGATGGACAAATTATAGTAGATTTCTCGACAAAAAATCAAATAAAAAAATCTTCCCATCTGGGAAGATTAATTCCAATACTACAGATTAAGAATATTTTTAAAAGTTATTCTTCGGGAATTTCTTTAGGCCTTTCCCGAAAATCTTGCTTATATGCGACCTTTTCAACAAACATACTAAATTTATTCTCAATGGTATTATTAATCGTTACCACTTCGAACGGCTTCACAATGTAGTCATCTGCACCCTTCTCAAAGGCACGCTCAACATCTTCTAATCGGTCTAAGGCTGTGAATATGAAAATAGGAATATCTTTCGTTTTCTTATAACCCTTGAGTAGCTCACAAACCCTGAAACCGCTCATCCCCGGCATGACCAGGTCTAAAAGAATAAGGTCTGGCTCAAGCATCCTGGCTTTTCTAATTCCTTCTGGTCCATTATTAGCGGTAATCACTTCGTGTCCAAACTTCCCCAATCTGAACTTAAGAAGTGTCAGGACGCCTTCCTCATCATCTATTACTAGTATCCTTAATACCTTTTTTTCCATACCAAAATTATACTATTCCCATAGAAAAAAATCAAGCGCAAAATTTTTCCCCGCTGTTTCAAAAACTTCTGCCATTTACACATTCTTCTCAATCCGCAGAATTTTGTACCTCGATTTTTCTCCTTTGACTATTTTTACCTGGTTCTTTTTCAATTTTAATTCTTGAGACAATAATTTGATTAAAAGCTTATTGGCCTTTCCTTTTTCCGCTGCTGCGGTCAGGTGAACTTTCCAGCAATTTTCTTCCTTTTTGATTTCGTTCTTTCTGGCATTGGGAATTACTTTGACGTTTAAAATCATATTATTATATGAGATAATTTCTGAACCAATCTATCTTCCTGATGTAAGGCTTGAAGTGACTCTGATTCTTTTTTACGTGGCATCCGTATAAACGGTCTTGTACTGAGTGAAGAACTCGATGGCAGTTCTGCCCATCTCTCGAAAGTAGGAAGTAGAATCCTTCATTCCTCCGAAGGGGACGTGAGGCTCTGCGCCGGCAGTGGAATTGTTTACATGCACTAAGCCCACGCTAATCTCACGTACGAACTTGAGCACGTTTTTGATCTCTCTGGTACAGATGGCCCCGCTTAATCCATAGCGGGAATCATTGGCAATGTCCAGTGCTTCCTGGAGGTCTTGGGCCTTGAGTATACAGACAAAAGGACCGAACACCTCTTCCTGAGCAATCCTCATCTTGGGTTTGACTTCCCCAAAGATGGTTGGTTCAATAAAGTATCCTTTGTCGTATTCTTTCCCCTTAACACGCCCTCCGCCACATAAAAGATTGGCTCCCTCTTTTTTTCCTACCTCTACATAATCCAGCACCATTTCCAGTTGTTCCTCGCTGACCATCGGACCAACTTGCGTTTCCGCATCCATACCGTTTCCTATCCTGAGATTCTTAGTCTTCTTGATCATAAGCTCGGCAAACTGTTTATGCACCTTTTCCTGAACTATTATCCTGCCTGTCGCCGTACATTTCTGCCCGGTTGACCAGAAAGAACCGTTGATTGCAATATCTGTAGCCTGGTCAAGATCAGCATCCTCCATAATAATTAAAGGGTTCTGCCCGCCCATTTCCAGCTGCAATTTGGGACGTCGCCCGGCTGCCTTGAGAGCAATCTTCGCACCTGTAGCGCAGGAGCCGGTAAACGAAATTCCGTTAACTGCGGGATGGGTGACCAGAGCATCGCCCAATTCGGTACTGGATCCCGTGATAAAATTGAACACACCCGGTGGGAAACCGGCTTCGTCGATAATGCGGGTCAATTCCACGCCGCATTGCGGAGTGAGATTAGCCGGTTTAAAGACGACCGTGTTACCGTAAACCAAGGCCGGTGCAATTTTCCACAAAGGTATGACAAAAGGAAAATTCCAGGGAGTAAGTATACAGACTACTCCCAGAGGTTCACGGAGAGTAAATAGAAGCCTGCCCTGCTTGCCTGAGGGAAAAGTCGTCCCGGTCATTCTCCACCCCTCTCCTCCGTAAAATCGGAGCAGCTGCAGGCCTCTCAAAACCTCGCCCTTTGCTTCCGGTAATGTTTTACCCATTTCCCTGGTTACCATTGCCGCCACTTTCTCCAGTCGTTTTTCCAGAATATTAGCTGCCTGGAACAGCAGTTCCCCCCTTTGAGTGGCTGGTAGCGACGCCCATGAGTTCCGTGCGCCTTGTGCAGCATTAAAAGCGAGATTCACATCCTCCACGGTTGAACGCTGATATGTACCTATCACGTCAGTGGTATCTGCGGGATTGATGCTTTTGAACCTAGCACCACCTGTTGATTCCTGCCATTTACCGCTGATATAATTCTTATTTACTTGATTCATATTTCACCTCCAGAATCGCATGCAAAGATTGGCTAATCAAGAAAATATTAAGATAAAGCTTTAAATATTACTCTCGATGTGACTTTTGCTCCATAGCGGTTTTTAGCCGACGATGGAATGTCAAAACTAAAATGCTTTCTCGTATAAAGAAACGGCATCTTCCAGGGTTGTCTTTCTTGGATTAACTTTTACGTTTCCACTTTTCATGGCATCTTTTGCCATCTGGGGAATATCTTTTTTCCCTACGCCTAAGGGGCCAAGTTTGGCAGGTACGCCCAAAGAATCTCGCAAAGCAGCCACTCGCTGGACTGCCTTGGTTGCTGCTTCGATATTATTCATATTTCTTCTGTCAATACCCATAACCTCAGCAATGTCTGCATACTTACCAGGCACAGCCTGGGCATTATATTCCATTATATAGGGAAGAAGAAGCGCATTGGCCACGCCATGAGGAATACCGTACATTCCACCCAAAGGGTGACTCATAGCGTGGACCAGTCCCAGACGGGAAAGGCTAAACGCCATGCCGGCCATAGTACTCGCTATCGCCATATTGAATGTGGCTTCAATGTCCTTGTCACTCTCTACTGCTCTTCTTATGTTCTCTGAAATTAATCGAATCGCCTTGAGGGCGAGCATTTCCGAGAAAGGAGTGGCCATCTTTGAACAATACGACTCGACGGCATGACAGAGCGCGTCGAGACCAACGCTGGCGGCAATCTCATAAGGAAGTGCAACCATAAGTTCAGCGTCTATCAGAGCAACGTTAGGTATGATTAATGGACTGCCGATAGCGGCCTTAAATTTTCTTGCTTTGTCAGTGATTACGGCAAAGGAAGTCACTTCACTGCCTGAACCATAAGTGGTGGGTATAGCTACCATCCAGGGAATACGCTTTTCCACCTTACCCACCCCTTCATAATCCATAATCTTGCCACCGTTATTCTTCAATATTCCTACAGCCTTGGCAGTATCGATGCAACTCCCCCCTCCCAGAGCAAGTAGAGAATCACATGACTCTTTCTGGAATAGATTGTAACATTCTTCCACTACTGAAATCGACGGGTTAGCTTTTACATCCTGGAAAATGGCAAAATCTATATGCTCTTCCTTAAGGCTCTTTGTTGTTTCCGCTACAAGCCCTGCCCGGATTATTCCCGGGTCGGTTATCAAAAGAGGTTTGCGCACCCTCGCTTTCTTGATTTCCTCTGCTATCTTGCTGATGCAACCCGGGCCACAAACTATGCGGGTGGGAAAATAGTATTCAAATGTTTCCACAATAATCTCCTTTTTGCCATGGGCTGAAACAAATAATGGGCCCACTAGGATTCGAACCTAGGACTCCCTGATTATGAGTCAGGTGCTCTAACCAG
>JABAOF010002603.1_pt1 | contig 57503 bp, 41 predicted proteins | sample 7062171 | NCBI WGS metagenome assembly JABAOF01 (sample SAMN14538628, study PRJNA623070) | marine sediment metagenome | biome: marine biome [ENVO:00000428]; feature: marine pelagic biome [ENVO:01000023]; material: deep marine sediment [ENVO:00002113] | place: India: Gulf of Khambhat ... | reverse complement strand
ATTCGAATTTCGGATTTATTAGCCTTAAGTAAGTGGCATTCTTGACTATCACCTTCCCATGAAATTGTGTAGTTTCCAGTTTTATCATTTTTGTTTGGAATTTGGAATTTCCGGGCAAGCCCGGTCGTTCCGGCTTGCCCGGGTTGTAGACAGTCAAAAAAACCAAGGAAAGTTGTAATACAAAAAATTTACAAATTTACAAGCACCGAGGCAGTTTTTTTTAAAGTTTAAAACGCTGCGGCAGCGGCGAGAGTTTTTTGAGGCATTGGGGAAATTCCGAATATTCATGGCAAAGCTTCCTGTGAGTGGGGAGTAAAATTTGTGAATTCTTTGCCTGTCACTTTTTTCTCTATCTGAAATTTTGATGATCGGGACCAAATATTGAGATACCCCTATCTGAAATTTTGATGACCGGGACCAAATATTGTTATTTTTTGCCTGTCCCTTTCACTTCTTTCCCTTTCCCACTTTTTCTTAAAAACAGAAAATATGGTAAAATATAATATGAATAAAAAGAATGAGCAGGAGATAGAGAAAATATGTGGTATCTTTACCTTGACGAGAGTGGTGACCTTGGTTTCGACTTTGAGAGCAAGAACTCTTCAAAATATTTCACCATATGTATATTGGCTATTTACCAACGGGACAGTTTTAAGAAAATAGGAGGAGCGATAAAAAAAACCCTGTATCAAAAATTAAAAAAGGGCAAAAAAGTTTTCGGCCACGAATTGAAAGGGAGTCGAACGACTTTAGACGTAAAAAAATATTTTTTTAGCAAAATAAAAGATTGCAAATTTGAAATATATGCCCTTACCGTGGATAAAAAACGGGTTCATAAAGGACGTTCAAAACAAAAGGAAGAGTTATACAATTTTATTGTCGGAGAGCTAATTGATCATATACCTTTTGAAAAAGCTTCGGAAAGAATCCAGGTTGCGGTTGACAAATGTAAAGATAAATCAAGGAGGGCTGAATTTAACAAATATATCTACCGACAATTAGAGGGAAGGATCGATGCCAAAATACCTATTAATATTGATCATCTGTCATCTCAAGTTGATCCTGTAATTCAGGCAGTCGATTTATTTTCATGGGGAATTTTCAGAAAATATGAAAGAGACGACTTTGAGTGGTATGATTATTATAAAGACCGAATAGTATATGATGAGCAATATATCTCTAAATAAAAAAAGAGCGCGCCACCCGGAGTCGTTCTGCCAGGGCTGTAGCCAGCATATGGATGGGAACACCCTGGCCATCCGGGAAGGGCTTACCGCTCTTTTCACACCATATAATAGTATAAATACCTGATTTTGTCAACACTATTGAAAATCCTAAATCCACCGCCACCGTACGGATTGTAGGGGCAATCCTTGTGGTAAGTGGATTATTTACCTGGCACCTATTTCGAAAAAGGAACAGTCAGAAAAAATGTTTTATTTCAATTCCTTTGGGGGCAACGTAATCGCGGGGGAGCCTGGTTTGGCAAACGAAACAGCCGGGTATGGAGAAGCCCATTCAAAACAGGAACATTCCCGGGAGTGATTCGTTTTTTATTGGTATTGACAGAACCAGCATTCTCCTGGTAACCGGTAAATAAAGGTGGTTGATTATCTAGAAAGGCATCGTTCACAAGAGCGGCATAAACGTCCAGGTCGTCCCAGGATTGACTTTTTCGCCTATCATCCCATACGGCCAGCCATAGACCTGCGGCTTGACTGTAAACCATCGCTATGGTGAATTGTGCGTCTTGAGCAGATATCAAAGTGATACCTCCAGGTGTGTCCAGGGATTGCCCATCGCCGGTAAACCGTGCAGCCATCACGTCAAAGTCATAAGAAGCACTATCCTTCAAGCGTGTCCATACCAGGCGGAGACGGTTACTAAGGCTGTCAAAATTCCCAGACAAACCATAATCCAGGCTGAGGTCGGTGGGATGGGAGAGCCTTACCCCTTCAGTGCCCCAACGGTGTTGGCCATCAGGTCCCAAACGATAAATGCGAAGGATATTCTCGCTTTCGTTTAGTTGATCACTAACCACTACAAAGACGCCGCCGTCATCTGCGGCGATAATGGCATCAAGCTGTTGATGCCCCCAATCACCTGTCACCACAGTACCTTCGCCCCATAAGAGTGACCCATCATCAGCCACCCGCTGCGCCACCACATCCAGCTCTGCATCGGTTTGCTGTGTCCAGTCATTAAAGACAATCACCGCACCACTATTTATATCGGGAACAACACCCATAAATCTGAAAGTATATCCATTACTAGCGGCTAAATTTGTAATTTTGACGGTTTTACCGCGCTCTCCCCAGAGTTTTGTACCATCGGCGGAGAAATGCTGCCCTTCCATTATCATTGGTTGATTGGGGTCGACAAAGACATTTCGTTGATTGCGCCAGAATACCAATAGACCGCCGGTGCCATCCCTAATAGCCCGGGGAAATACTTTAAGACCAGCCTCACCACCAGCTGTTTTACCTAAGTCACCCCATAAACGATTCCCATATGCATCCAGGTGCTGGCATTTGACTTCATCATCCCAATTTCCACTGGGATCAAAGCAGACATATACCCCTCCCGAAGAATCCGGTACCAGGGTAGGTTTTGACTGGGCTTCCCGTTGGACAGCGTCAGCAGCCACTATTCCATCACCCGGCCACATGGGTTCACCAGTGTCATTGAAATATTGAACCAAGATTCGCCGTCCTCCGTTACCATTTTTTTGAGAGAAGGCAACAAATACGCCTGAAAAAGGATGCGCGACAATAACCGCATCCCCCTCATCGCTACGTGTGTTAGCAATTAACTTACCTCCCGGCTCGAAACAAAGTGTACCATAACGTGTAATCATTTGTAACGCAACATCCCGCTGGGGAAATGACCCGACTTCCCAAACCACACCGAACCTACCATCAGCCAGGGTCGCTACCGACTGATTTAATTGGCAAAACTCTTCATTATTTGTTGTTGTTGAGAGAGGAATCTCAATCATTACTTCCTCTTCCTGCTCTTCCTGGGGCACTTGACTTTCTTTACCTGGTTTGCAGCAGTCAAATACCAGGATAAAGGACACAACGAGGATTGCCAGTAACACCCTGGGAAATGTCTTTTGAAAAATAATCGCTGCAAGCCTCATTATTTACCTCTACTATTTTTTGCTCTTATTTTAAAGTGATTATAGAACGCTGCAGATACATTGTCAATAATTACTCTATCCTGCTGGATTATTTACCTGGCACCTATTTCGCTTAGCTTAATTCTGCATTCATCATAAGATTTTGACGCAGCCCCGTTCCCCTTGCCGAAGGTTCTTGAGTTTATTTTTTTTTTATGCTATAAATAACTTTCATTAATTGGATTCTTTAATAATGGAGCAAGAAAATAGGAAGCAAAAACGTTTATGGTACTTAAGAATACTTTTATGCTGGATGCTGCTCTCTTTTTCATTTCAAGGGCTGTACGGTATCTCGCAGGAAGATGGAGAACTCGTAATTATAGGCAAGATAATAAAGCTTAACTCTGAGGTTTTAAAGGAAGAACGGCCGATTTATATTTACCTTCCTGGAAATTATGAACAATCGACACAAAAATACCCGGTGGTATATCTTTTGGATGGAAAATTTCATTTCCATTCTGTCACGGGAGTTATTAAAAACCTGGATTACGGAAGACCTATACCTGATATGATTGTGGTCGGTATTGCCAACACAAACCGGAATAGAGATTTATCGCCCCCTGCAATGAACGGAGGCGCAGAGAATTTTATAAAATTTATCAAGACCGAATTAATACCTTTTATAGATGGCAAATATAGAACCCATCCTTACAGGATACTTATCGGACATTCGCGGGCAGGCTTGTTTACTTTACATACATTGTTGAATCACCACCAACTTTTTAATGCCTATATTTCTATTAGCCCGTCTATTCCATATGTGGAAACTCTCATCGATGACTTTAAATTCTTTTTTAAGCATCAGGCATACTTAAATAGATATATTTACTTGACCGTAGGTTTTGAACATCCCGAAATGATGGCAAGTGCCCTGGAATTTGCCAATATGCTTAAATACAATGCACCTTATGGATTGGAATGGAAATATAAGTTCATGGAAAGCGGCAATCATTTTACTTCAGTGCTTACATCTACATCCGAAGGTCTTATTAATCTTTTCTCGGATATAAAACTGCCCCAATCGCTTCCTGTCGGAGGCATCGATGAGATAAAGGAGAAAAAGAATAAGTTAATAAAAAAGTATGGCTATGATATCCTGGATAAAAAAATTCCAAAAAAATCGATTGCTCAACCTCTTGCGAAATTAGATGATAAAGAAATAGTAACTGCTTCGCTGTTGTATAATAAATTGAAGGAGACCGATGGCGATAGTTTTTATTTCGATGAAGTGGAACTTGATAACCTGGGTCATTATTGGTTGGCAAAAAAAAGGATTAAAGGAGCTGTAGAGATACTTAAACTGAATGCAGCGGCTTATCCGGACTCCTGGAACACATACAATAGCCTGGCTGCTGCTTATGACCGCAGCGGTAATAAAGAACAGGCGCTGCATAATTATAAAAAGGCACATAAAATCGATCCACAATGTAATGATTTTAATAAAAATTCCATACCCGGTAAAGTGAAAATACTTAAGCGCCTTAAAAAGGCAAACAATTATACGCAAACCATAGACCTGGGAAGAGGCTTAATGGCATATTATCCCTTTAACGGCAGTGCTAACGATGCCAGCGGTAATAAAAATCACGGCACGGTACATGGCGCTGTTCTAACTACCGGTAAAAACGGGAAGCCCGGAAGTGCCTACCGTTTTGATGGTAAGGATGATTATATTGAGGTTGCCCACAACCGCTCGATTAACATTTGCGATTCTCTTACCATATGCTTCCTGGTAAAGCCAGAGTCATATAAAAAATGGATGCCGTTTATATCTAAGGCAAATAATAACGATAGGGGAGCGCAGTGGAACATCGGCTTTGGCGAATATCCATCGAAGCATTGGGCGTTTACCTTATGGTCGCTTGCCTGGAAGGTCTATGTTGCGGCAGATAATATTCCTATAGAAACCTGGTCTCATCTTGCTGTTGCTGCAGACCAATCGCTGGGAAAGGTGACTTTGTACAAAAATGGTATGCCAATCGGGCATTGGGACGACCTGGAGCCTTTTACCGGCTCAGAATACCCTCTGCGTATAGGACGTGGGGGGCGCATTTATTTTCATGGCTCCATGGATGAAGTCAGGATTTATAATCGTGTGCTGAGCAAAGAAGAAATTCAGGCGACCGCTCGCCTAAAGTAAAGAAAATGGATTATTTACCTGGTACCTATTTCCTTAATAGGTTTCCCATGCCATGGGACCCCGGTAAATAATGATATTACAATAAATAATACTAAAGATACTAATGCGGAATACACCTCGACAGGGATACCCATCACATCCGATTTAGTAACGATACCTGCGGCAGCCACCAGTGCCCCACCTATGATGGCGGATAATGCTCCTTTTTTAGTGGCTCTTTTCCACAGGAGCCCGCCAATAACAGGTACAAATACACTTGCTGTATACATGGTGTAAGAATATATTAAGACATCGATGATCATAGGGAGAGAAAGGGCGATAATTAAAGCAATAACTCCAAGGGTAACGGTAGAAATCCTTGACAGTATCAATAATTGTTTTTCACTGAATTTTTTGTGGGAATGTATGATTCCCAGCCAGAGGTCTTTAATAAAATGGGAAGTCCCGGCAGTTAATAATGAATCGGCCGATGACATGATGGCAGCCAGTAATGCAACTAAAATTACAGCTCCTACACTGATAGGAAAGATTTTCTGGACAATTTTCGAGACAGCTAAGCTTCCATCGGTAAGTCCTGGAAAATAGGCTTTAGCTCCCATGCCGATAATTGCAGGAAAAATGCTGATAATAATTAAGAATATACCTCCAATTATAGAGGCTGTTTTGGCAGTGATCTCATTTTTGGCGGCAAACAATCTCTGGTAAAAGTCCTGTCCGATTAAAGTATACATAACCGTGGGAAGTAAAAGCCAGATTATACTTTTCCCGGCCATGCCAAACAGGTTAAAATAGTTGGCATCGAATGTCGTTTGAGATTTTTGCATCATTTGTTGTAAGCCTGCAAAACCTTCCACATTACCGAGTAAGAGTGCAGTAGCAATGATAACACCAACCCCGGCGATAATTATCTGGATAAAATCCGTAATCGTAGCTGCCCAGAGTCCTCCCAGGGCAGTATAGATTATAAATATAATGGTAGCAATAACAGCGGCGGTATTACCGGTAAAGCCAAGAATAGCTAAAGCTCCTCTGGCAGCCAGTACTTGAGCGGCTAATATCCCGGTCAGTGCAATTAAGGACAGCAGCGCCCCTAAAGCCCTGACACTTTTACCGCCATACCTGTGTTCCAAATAATCAGGGACCGTAAAGAAGGATAACGTCCTGAACTTACTGGCGGTGAGAAATGCCAAAACCAACAAGCCTATCCCACAGGCGATTCCATACCAGGCACCGGACAAACCATGTTTAAAACCGTATTCTCCTCCCCCGATGACCATACCGCCGCCAAAATGAGTAGCAGCTAACGCACCTGCAGTTAATAACAGGCCCAATCGTCTTCCGGCTAAAAGGAAATCAGTCATCCCTTTTATTTTTTTATTGGCCCAATAACCGATACCCAATAGAATCAGCATATAGATGATAATCGCTGCCAGTACCATAAGCAAATAACCTCTTTTCAATATGTATTGGAAATTCAAAAAATCGTTGATAATAAGGAATTTCCATCCAACCATCCTGCTTATTCCAACCGGGAATAAGGAAATGGTGGGATAAGGGAATAATAGCAATTCAGGCAATTATTTGTCAATACCCCAATACCACCAAAATCCACCGCCACTTTCCGCTTTCCTTTTCTTGGCTTCGCCAGTTACAAATTTTTAAAAATTTTTCTCGCTTGTCCCTTTCTTATTCTACTTTTAACTCTGGCATAAGTTGACTTAATCTTGCATTGCAGCATTCTAGATGTTATAATCACTTCATGGCAAGGCCAATGAAAATTGAATTTCCAGGTGTTTTCTATCAGGAGGACGTTATGTTAAGGTGTCGAAATCTTGTTATCATTATCATGGTATGCTTATTTTCCCTCTGGCTGGTGGCAACCGCCTCAACAGAGAACAGCAAAGAACAGGAACATCCGGGAACTGAAAAGTTTCTTGAGGCGCTAACCGGTTCGTTATCGCACATTGCGAATTTTGAAATTTCTGCGAAAAAAGAAAACTATTTTACTTCATATTCCTTCTTGAACAAAGGTATAAAAGAAATCCGAATATATAATTTTAAATCACAAAAACCTCTTTCAGAAAACAGGGCAGGCAAAACCTATCTCCGCTTTAAACTGTCTATTGTCGCATATAAAAGTACTGCTTCTGCGAAAACCGCTTTAGAGGTACTGTTGGATTACTCTGATCCCAATATCGGACTTTCTTACGCATGGGATTATGTTGTCAATGTAGGGCCAACGGTTTATTGGTTAAATGCCCCATGTCTTTTGTCGAAACAAAATTGGCAGAAACTGCTGGTCTCACTAAAGAAAAATATCCTGAAGAATTCTGAACATGATTTTTTTGAATGTCGCTGCGGACTTAACTGCAAGCGAATTTTTTGTCTGTCACTTTTTCCATTCTCTCCTGGCTTCTCCTCTTGCCAACTGTCAACTGCCAACTGTCAACTGAAAAAGGATGCCACAATAAAGCCATATTGTCATGCACCGTGCACATCTACATCTATTTAGCTGGCACCTATTTCGACATGCCGTTTTGACATTCCATGTAGGCCCGAACCTTTTATTTATCAAGCCTATGGGGCTATTAAGCAAATTTGGTCAACGGCCATTGACTAAATTTAGTCATTGCCCATTGACTAAATTCAGCAAATGCGTTAAAATAAGAAAATGTTTGAAGAATTAGACATCCATAACCAGTTTAACGAGTCCATAACCAGATATAAAGAACACGACCCTCATTTGAAACGATTGAGCGGTTTACCCCTGGTTTATCATTCTCCTTTGCTGGATGAACCCATTTTCGATATTCCCGGTATCTATTTAATTACCGGCGGCAGGCAGATCGGGAAAACCACTTTCTTAAAACAGTTCATACTGAAGCTATTGACGGAAAAGAATATCGTCCCCAAAGCCGTTCTTTTTATCTCCGGTGAAATTATCGATACGCATCATATCCTGAGGCGAATCATTAACCGGTTTTATGATGAATCGATTCCCCACCAGTTTTTGTTTATTGATGAAGTGAATTACATACCGGATTGGGATAAATCCGTTAAATACCTGGCCGACGCCGGTATATTAAATACCATGTCCGTTATTTTAACGGGTTCCGATAACCGCATTATCCGCACATCCATGAAACGATTTGCCGGGAGGCGGGGAGCGGCGGATAAAACGGATTTTGATTTTTTCCCTTTATCGTTTAAGGAATTCGTTTGCCTGAGAGAGAAAGAACTGGAACCGCTGTGCAAAGAAATCGGTTCCACCCCGGTTACGGCTGAAATTCCCGGTTATGAAAACCGGCACCACCTGTTAACGGAACTCTTATACGAATACCTTGTCCACGGCGGCTATCTACCCGCCATTAATGAATTCCGCTTAAAAGGCACGATTTCAAAGAGCGTAATGAATACCTATATCCAGTGGATTATCGGGGATATTTTGAAACACAATAAGAATGAAGATTATCTTTTCGAGATTTTCAAAGGAATCACGGCCACTTATAATACGCAGGTTTCCTGGAATAACCTGGGCAGGTATCTCTCTATCGAGCACCATAAAACCATCGCCGATTATTGTAATGTCCTGGTATCCATGCATGTCTTACACATCCAGGAAGCCATCATCGAACATAAGCTGACCGGCGCTCCCAAAAAAAATCGTAAAATATATTTCCGTGACCCTTTTATCCACCATGCGGTTTCCAATTACCTGGAACCCGAATTATCTATTGACCGGATCAAACAAAATCTAAAAGATAACCGGTTTGCTTCTTCATATATTGAAGCGGCAGCGGTGGACCATTGCAAAAGATGGGCACCTACGTATTATATTAAAGGAAGTAAGGGGGAGGTTGACATCGTGTTGGTACAGGGTAACTCGATGTTCCCGGTGGAAGTAAAATGGACAACGAATATCCGGCCGGAGGATTTAAAACAGGTACAGAATTATAAAAATGGAATTATCTTATCGCCCCGGTCTGAGACAACCATGCTTAAAAACAATGTGGTTTTGCCCCTGACCCGGTTTTTAATCCACACCGGCTATCATCGTCTGCTCCTGGAATAACATCAAGAATTAAAAACCACAGTGGATTATTTACCTGGCACCTATTTCCCCTATTTACATACCGTTAAATATTCTCAATGAGTTCATTCACGAAAACTTTAGGGGGCAGTTTTAGGCGCTTTCTATATCCCAATAGATAACAATGATGAGCGTCTTGAAAAAAATATTTTTTTTTGATGGTGAATTACGATAAGGCACCAACCCCTTTTTTTTAAGAATTTTGACGGCAAACAGGAGGATGGTTGAAGGGGGGGGAAGCAGAAGGATTTTTTTATTTTTTTTATCAGGGGGGTTGACTTTTTTTATCAAGGTGTGGTAAAAGTATTTTTTCAGGAAAGACCGGAGATGCTTAAATGGAAAACATTTGAGCTGGCATGGCTAAAGAGGTTAAGGTTCTGGAACATCCTCTGGGGGCGGTAGCCCACATGCACCACGAAGCTGACCTAGGCCTATTCCATAGTATTTAAATCCATTGTAGTTCTTCTTGTGTGGTAAAAATATCTTGCCAGTGAAAACAACCATTTGTTCAAACGCTTTAACAACCACTTTTGTGGGAGGATTAAGGTGATTGAACGACAATGGTAGAAGCCGTATGAGGAGAGAGGTTCTCGTACGTTTAAGAGGGGCTGGGGTGATATTCCCTGGTCTACTCGCCAGTTTAGAATTTAGGAGGTAAATCATGATAATTAAAAGATTTCATTTTATCTTTATTTTAATTATTCTTTTAGGATTTATTTGGTGTAATAGTAGTCAACAGGAAATGAAACCTACTTCACTTAAACATGAAAAGAAAAATAAATTAAAAGATTCAGAGAATATAAGCGGGATCAATAAAAATGACAAAAAATATTTGACAATTAAATATGTAGATGGGGAAATTATAAACCTATACGATTGGACATTTGTTTATGAATTTGATTATGCATTTGCTGAAGATCAAAAGAAAGAATCTAAGATATTAGCTCTTAAAACACAAAAATATGATCGAGGAATGAAGATTCATGAGAATCATATTTTTAACCCCAAAGATGTTATTTCTATTAAGTTTAAATGGAAAAAAGATAATACATATAATCATTACGCAATTTTAACGGTTGTACTTAAAAATGGTCAAGAAATTTCTTTTAATGGTATTGAAAGTTGGAGTGGGAACGAAGTTTCGGGAGGAGGAAATGGCCTTAATCCAGTGGATTCTTTTATATGTAGTTGTAATCCTTATAATAAAAGTATTTATCTTAAAGGAAAAAGAAAGTATACGGATAAATTAGTAGATTGTAGTTATTATTTCACAGATATTGGAAATATTTTTGAAGAGAAAGATTTCCCAAAAAATGCAATTCAAGAAATACTTTATTAATTAATATTTCCAAAATACATTATTAGGTATGGTGTCAGGTATTTTATCTCTCATCAATGGATTCCACAAAGGTGAGCAATGACCGGTAACCAGTGACCAGAACAAAAGAAAAGGCAATAAAATACCTGACCCCATACCTACAATCAACAGATTGGTCCGTTTGAAAATTTTTTTATCGGTTTGTTGCCAATAGAGGTAGTCTTCCCAGGCATTTTCAGCAATGGTTTTGGGTTTTGGGGGGGGTTGGGGACAGTCAAGTAGTATTTTAATGACTTTTTTTGTTTAAACTTTCGATTTTTTTGATGATTTCTTTGGGATCAAACGGATATGAAAGATAATCACCGGCTCCGGCATCAATGGCCCGTGAAATATAGTCTAAGTCACCTTCGGGGCCGCATAGAAGAACCGGGATGGTTTCCCATTCCTTAATTCGTTGAATTTCCTGTATTAGCTTCAAATTTTCGTCTTTGCCTTTATTGAGGATAATTGCTTGCGGGAGCTTCATTTTCTTCATTTTATTCTCGCTTTTTTAATCGGATTTAAGAACTTTGACGAGACCCTGACATTGGATGTTTTTAAGGTTGACATTATATTGAAAGTTTATTAAAATATCTTGGGTACTTATCAAGAAGGAAATAGTTTATGAATTCTGATAAGAAAAAGAAATGTGCATATTGTAGAGAAGGGGTCCCGATGGTAACGAAGCAAAAAAAAATCTCGGTTAATAGGCTGGAATGATGGCTATCCTTTATCCTGCCCTGAAAATGCTAAGGAACTATGTGCGGGCCAGATATTTTTTTAAACCGGCTCCGCTGTGGCTCGATTTCAGGGTGACAAACAAATGTAACCATCATTGTGCCTACTGCAGCATACCGAGCCATACAGCCGATGAAATGACCACTGGGGAAGTTAAGACTGTCATCGACAAAACAAAACATATAGCAAACTGGGTATTGATTACGGGTGGTGAGTGTCTGTTGCGAAGGGACATTGGCGAGATTGTGGACTATATCAAGACAACAACGGACATGCAAGTAACCGTCAACACCAATATGTTCCTTTTGCAAGAGACATTTGAGAAGATCAGAGGCGCTGATTTCCTTTTTTTCTCGATAGATGGAAGAGAAGAGACACATGATGCCTACAGATGCAAAGGTTCATATTCCAAAGTCATTGAAGGGCTCGAATTCCTCAAGCACTCTCGCAGCACAATGCGCGGGTTGCTTTCATTGACAGTTCTTCACAAAGGCACGCAAAAAAGTGATCTGGAGCATGTGCTGCAGTTATCAGACCAATACTCATTTGGAGCGAATTTCCAGCTCATCAGGCATTACTCCGCTTCAGGGCGTTCTCAAGAGATTGATTCTCACAACGCATACGGACTGGACTTACTGGACTATCTGCTGGAACAAAAAAGCAGAGGCCGGTTTATAACCAACACAACCAAGAATTTAAAGATTCTTAAAGATATTGCCTGTGATATCAACATTATACCCTGCTACAGTGGCAGGCTGTTCTGTTATATCACCAGTGAAGGGAAGGTTGCATTGTGTTTTTCCAGACCAGACCACGATCGATACTTGAATCTGAGAGATAAACGTGTGACCTTTGAGATGGCACTCCAACGATTGACCGAAATAAGACCCGAACGTCAGAGATGCCCTGGCTGCACCTGTACAACTCCAATAGAACTGGCAACATTTTCATTCTTTGATTTCCAGATGATATCTGAAACATTGAGGACTTTTGGATGGGGAACACAACCGAAGTAAAGTCTTATCCGCCTGGTTTACGGCATTGAAATGAGGAGATAAATTGGCTCGATTCACAACGGACAGGTTCAACTCCGAATATTTCCGCATGTTCAGGGAAGTGCCCCTGATGCTCAAGCTTCGCCTGAGAGGCAGACATGGATGCATCTTGAAGGAGGCACAAAGCATTCTCATTGTGAATAATGGTTTGATCGGTGAGTTTATTACGTCACTTCCGGCTGTTAGACATCTGTTGGATGAAACCAATGCCCAAGTGGACATCATGGTATCACCGCCACTCGAACCGTTGGCCAAGAGAATGATTGGCATTAAAACTGTATTTACCAGACGTTCTGTTTACCACCGCGAAACAGAGCAATGGACGAACAGATCAGAAAGCTTTAAACATTATGATTGTGTCGTTGTTCTGCAACTGAGCAGGGATTCGTACAATGTTTTGAAAGATATCGGTTACAGGCGGATCAAACTGGCATTGGGGGCATATATGAAATATGGAGTATATATTGCCAGAAACATGAGAGCAAAGGCAAACCTCAAACAGTTTGAAGAAGTTTTATTCGATGTTTTGGAAGTGAAGAGGACAAAGAAGGTCGAATTCGATGAGGTTTTCCGGTTTTTCAGTAAAGATTACGAGAAAATAGTACATTTTCCATTTCTAAGGGATACCGCTTCGGAAAAAATTATCATCCATACAGGCTCGGGCTGGCATATCAAGCATTGGAGGAATGATCGCTGGGTTGAACTCCTCAGGATAATTCACACACTGGGAAGTTTTCAATTCATCTTTGTGGGGGGTACAGAAAAAGAAGCGGCTGATTTTCAGGACATTGGTCATCAGCTGCCCTTTGAGGTGCACTCCTTAGTTAAAAAGGTGGACCTCAGAGAGCTTGCTTTGATCATGAAACACAGCCACTACTTTATAGGTGTGGACAGTGGTCCGAGACACATTGCTCATTTTCATAACTTGCCAAGTATCTGTCTGCTGGCCCCGGGACCGAAGATATACAGCCCACAGAACAGAAATGCTGTGACCATCGACAGGTCGGAGTGTCGTTGCGTAAATCTTTTCTGTTATAAAAGAGAACGATGCATGGATAGGATCAGTGTTGGTGATGTCGTGAATAAATTTGAGACCATTCTAAATGATGCCATGTTTTGAGTCTCACAGGGTTTCCTGACATCTGTTCCTAATATATTAACACCCCAAATGCCCAACAGAGCAGTCCATTGGCGGTCGCCATCGTGAAGTCGTCGGTTCCCCGTGGTGAAAATAGCTCAAAAAAAGTATTGGAGATAGAAACAACCACAGCAAGGCCGAGCCAGGTCAAAGGCAGACCGTGAACATAGATCATGAACAGGCATGTGCAAAAAGAACCCAGGAAACAGGCCCAGGTTCCAGCTATGGACTTGCGATTCACCTCACCAATCCCCCAGACGCGCAGCTTCTGCTTACCCAGAAGCGAACCCACGATCTCTGCCAGTGTGTCCGAGATCTGATACGAGACCCAGATGAATCCGAAGAGAGCTGCATAGGTTTGGGGAGGGAAATGGGCTGTCATTTGCGTCCCAAGCGGGACCATGATAAACTTGAAGCAATTCCAGAGTGTGACGATGGACAAGAGGTTGGCACGGGCCAGTGTCCCATCCATGATACGCGTTGGTCCCCCATACACCACTCGTCCTAGCAAGCCGTTTGAATGGTAGGCCGAAAGATAAAGCCAGGACAGGAGGATGGCGTCCACCAGGCCATCGACAAGTGCAGCAGTTAAAAAGCGCGGCTCTAAACCTGCGGAGATACGGAAGTAGACATATACATTATAGCCTGCCGCCAACGTGAGGGCGCGTCCACGTCGGCCAATCATATCAATGATGCGAATGCGTCGCTCCGAATGTCTGGCCAGAATCGCTGAAAGATCAAATGGTCTGTCCATTCGTGATTCGAACACGCTTTTTATTTCCTGCTCCGAGAGACCCACCACGCGACGCAAAAGGAAGAGGCGAACACGATACCAGAACCAGCCATACAGGATGACAATAATGGTGAACGCCACGGCAATCCGTTTAAGCGTATCCTGATCAATCTGGCAGCCGGTGAAAAGGAGACCACCGTCGAGCTTTGTGATAACAAAGAAAATCCAGATCAGCGTCAGTACACTTGTAAAAGTTAGTGAGCCCAGGTAGATACGCTGAACTGTGCGATTGTGTTTTTCCACTGGCGACATTTATAATTCCCGTTTATATATATCATATTTTTACAAAAAATAAAAGGTTTTGTGGGAGTGTGATCAGTCTATCAGACGATGGATCAAACGGCCCAATAGCGGGAATTGAACTGAAATGGCATGTGCCGGGCAAATCTCCTGGCAGCAATAGCAGCGGATGCATAGGGAATATCTGTATATCGGAGTTCTTTTGGTGTTAGGGTCAGACCATATCAATGCTTTGGGGCTTACCGGACATTGCAAAATGCAGTCGCCGCAATGTTTGCATAAATGGCGATCAATAATGGGGCGCGGTGAAAGCCAATGTTTGAGTGGTGAGGGCAAAGGACCCAGTGATTTGGATTGTTTAACCGGACAGCGTTTCACTGGAAAATCGGAACGGATGTGGGGTAGGATATCATCACCCACAATTTCGATCTCTCGCCATTGGTAAGTCCCCAATCCCGATTCCTGGGCAATTTTCATAGTCGGTACCCATTCGGGATCTATGTCTATCAATTTGCAGAAGACAGCATCCAGGGCTACCGGATCTGTGGCAAAAAGCAGCACATTCATTGGAAAGACATCTCCCCCACGTGGACCATTTCCAGACATGGCTTGAATACCGTCCATGATGTAAAGCCTGGGTCGCAAAAAACGGGTAATATCCACCAGGACCTGGGAGAATCTAATGATGTCAGGCATCTTAACGTGAAACTCGCCTTTTAAAAATCCGGGGACACAGCCGAATTGATTCTTGATGGCCCCGGTCAGACGGGTCAAGGCATGGGTTTTCATTTTGGACATGCTGATCATGCCATCTGCCTGCACTGCGCCAGCAGCCAAATGCAATTGTTTAAGCAGTAATGCCTCAGGAAAAGAGACCTGAATGGGGTTAACAAAATCAGCCAGGGGAATACCCAAATCTTCAGCTACCCGCATAATCCCACACCTGGCAGCGGTACGCCTGGGCTTGCCGATACCGGGAGAATCGCCGTAAGAGAGCTTAATTCCATAGGCCAGAAATAATTCCGCCACCGCCTTAAAAACCGCTGGATGGAAAGTTACTGCTTTTTCGGGAGCGCTGGCAGCCAGCATATTAGGTTTAAGGAGAATCTTCTCTTCAGGTTTCACAAATGCGGATACCCCGCCAAGGCATTCCAGGCCTTTCTGTACTGCCAAAGTGACATTGGCTGCATCATAGTTATGGCAGGTAATTACTGCTACCCGTGATGGTATCTGTTTTAAGCTGTCATTCATTCTAAAATATGCAAAAAAAATAATGGCCTCATTTGGGACCTTGCCACTTACTCTTTTTTCTATTTGCAGGCAAGAATGAAAATTTTAATGACTTTTTTTGTTTAAACTTTCGATTTTTTTGATGATTTCTTTGGGATCAAACGGATATGAAAGATAATCACCGGCACCTGCATCAATGGCCCGTGAAATATAGTCTAAGTCACCTTCGGGGCCGCATAGAAGAACCGGGATGGTTTCCCATTCCTTAATTCGTTGAATTTCCTGTATTAGCTTCAAATTTTCGTCTTTGCCTTTATTGAGGATAATTGCTTGCGGGAGCTTCATTTTCTTCATCTTATCCCAATCTAATGAGATGGGGCTTTGGACAGTAAAATTTGTGATTTTGAGCAGCGGCGTGATGGTACTTTCGATGGGTAAATTCTCAGCCTCGATGACCAGCAGCGGTGTATCCGGAGCACGCGGTATTCTGGATATCCTGGTTTCGATATGTGTATCATCAAGTGGTCCCAGGTAATACTGTTTAAAACGCATTTGACGTTCACCCACCAGGTTTTCCGGGAGACGGAAGTTACTTTTAGGCGTTTCAGTTAAAGCCTTTCGTAGTTCGTGGATAGAGCCGAATCGATCTTCCGGGTTTTTATTTAAACAGGTATTCACTATTTCCAGGAGATTCTGAATCTGTGGCTCATTTTCACCCTTCAAAGAATTTATAGGTTTTGGGAGCTTGTAGAGGTGGGACAGCAATATTGACATCATATTATCACTGCGGAAAGGGGCTTCTCCCGAGAGTATCTCATACATGGTGATTCCTAAGGCATAGATATCAGAACGCGGCGAAATCTCTTTACCCATTATTTGCTCGGGCGACATGTAAGAAGGTGAGCCAATCACTTCGCCAGTAGGGGTTATGTTATCGAGAATATCTTGATCTAAAGAGATGGCGGTGCCAAAATCGAGAATTTTAATGTAATCCGTATGATCAACTTGCTTTAGACAGAAAATATTTGAGGGTTTGAGATCGCGGTGAATGATACCCTTATGATGAGCCGCTTCCAGTGCATCCATCATTTGCGGCAGCGCATCCAGGAGCCAGGTGACCGGTAAAGGTCCGCTTTCTTTAATGATCTGGTGGAGGTTGCTGCCCTCTAAATACTCCAGGACGATATACATATTTTTTTTCCACATGCCAAAGTCATGAATGGTAACAATATGAGGGTGATTTAATTGGCTCAAGATCTTGGCTTCCCGGAAAAATCGTGACATATTCTTTTCATCCTTAAAGGTGGGCTGAAGCACTTTTAAAACCACCTTCCGGTTTAGTACGGTATCTTCGGCTAAATAAACGACGCCCATTCCACCTGAGCCGATCTTCTCGACACATCGGTATCGTTTAGCTATGGTTTTGTTTATGAGTTTTTCCATTTGGGTCTGTCTTACGATTGTACCTCAAAAATATCAACTTCTTGATTTTTTCCGCGGAGTTCAAAACGCCCAAAGGGTTTCATTTTAATATCGTCCTGGCCTTTTAATTGGTCGTGCAGCGCCCCGGTGATGAGAATCTGGTTGGCCTGGGCGATTTTTTCGAGCCGGGCCGCTGTATTGACCACGTCACCGATAGCAGTAAATTCCATTCTCTTTTCACTGCCCACATTACCGATAATCACTTCGCCGCAATGGATGGCGATTGCCAGTTGCAGTGTCAGTTTGTATTCTTTCTTCCATTTTTTGTTCCCTACTTCCAACCACCGGATCATTTCCTGGGCTGTTTTGACTGCGTTGTACGGGGCATCGGCCTGGGGCTCAGGTGCCCCAAAGAGAGCCATCACACAATCACCGATAAATTTATCGATCATCCCCTGGTTCCTGAAAATAATGCCGGTTAGAATAGTAAAGAGTTCATTCAACAGGGCAACAATTTTTTCAGGTGGAAGCGATTCAGCCAGGGGGGTAAAACTGACGACATCGGCAAAAAGCACGGTTACCTGCTGTCGTTTGCCGCCCAGGTTCAAGTTGGCCCGCCGTTGAATAATGGCTTCTACCAGTTCCGGGGTCAGGTATCGTGACAGATCGGAACGAATGGCCACTTCTTTTTTGATGCGTGCGTCATATTCTTCCAGCGATTGCCCCAGGAAATTGAAAGCGTCGGCCATTTCGCCGATTTCATCCCTGGCGTTCACCTGTATGCGATGGGAGAATTTCTCTGCTGCCAGTTCCCGGGCGCCCCGGGCCACGTTAAGGATCGGCCGGCTCATACGCCCACCCAGGAAGGACCCCACCAGGATCGCAGCAAAGATGAAGATAATACCGACCAAAAGAATTCTTTTCTGCATGGCATACAGTATCGCATAGGCCTGGTTTTTTTTCTGTAATACCACCAGCAGCCAGTTGAAACGGGGAATGGTATTCAGATTGATGAGCCAGTCACCTTCATCATCTTTATAGTCAAAGGATATCCCCACTCCTCTCTTTGGTAAAAGCTTATTTACAAAGATATTTTGAAAGAGGGGGGTTTCTCTGACATTCCTTTGCCCGGGTATCGGCACCCATTGGGAATGGACGACTATATCAAAGTTCTTGTCCACTACGAAAGCAGCATGAATCATTGTTGCGAAGCGGTCGTGGATGATCCGTTTCAATTTTTGCGAGAGTGGTTTAATATCCACTGTCGTCCAGAGATACCCTTGCAATTGTCCCTTTGATTTCCACATGATGCAGATGGGAAGATAAAGCCCGGTACGGTGAGCGATTACATTACCCATACTGCAGTGTTGTGCCTGTAGTTTCTGCCTGAATGTATGGTCCAGGGTTTCCGGGGAGAAAATGGGCCGCTGGTCTCCATTAAGGAGCAGTGAATCGAAGAAAGCACCCTTTGCATCATAAATATTAACAAAATCGATTCGTTGGGACGTTGAAATTTTATAACCTACCAGTCGAATCGTATGATCGGTGGAGAGTTTGCCATCATTGAGCAGCATTTGGATCTCAACCAACTCAGCACAGGTTTCATCGACAATGGTATGGGTGATTTCCTTCAGTTGTTCATTGAGGGCTAACTGGTATGCTTTTGTCTGATCTTTTATGGATTCTTCGTTAATTTTTGCTAAGAAATAGCCTGTCACCGCCAGGGGAATAAGGGTTAATAATATCATGGTTATGATTAAACGGGTACGAATACCAACTCTTTTTTTTCTCATCTTAGAACTATCGTACTCCTCAATTTATCCTCTTATTAATTTATATATCCATAAGATAAAAGATAAAGGCAATACGGTGCGCCATTTCCGGGAAAAAAGGTTCTTTTTTAAGAAGCGGCGTGTATTTTACTTCGAACCTGGCCTGGGTATTAAAAACCGGGAAAGAAAAGCCGCCGCCGATTTCCGGGGAAATAAAAAACATTGTATCGCTGGTATTTGTCCCACGTTTTTTAGCGAATGTAAGGTATGTGGTCAGTGCTGTACTGAGAAATGGTATTACTTTTCCTTTGACCGGCATGAAGCGGAGTGCAGCAGTAAAGGGAATGGCTGCTGCCTCTTTTTTATAATCGCCGGGAAAGTCATTCCAGTTTAACCTCGCCACACCAAGAGAAAGTTCGGTTTCAAAACGAGACGCAAGACAAAAGGTTTTTCCAACCTGGAACGTGTACGTGTTATCTAAGTTGTCACGTTTAGCAGCATTGTCGAACCGAAATCCGATGTTCATTGCAGATGTAGAAAGCGCAGGGTGGTAAAATGATAACCAGATGACTTTCCTTTTGTAATTCGGATGAATCGCCTGGACTTCTATATGGTTCAAGCCTGTGACCAGGGAAATGGTACCTGAAAATTCGCCTTGTTCGTTGGCTTGAAATTGCTGATCCTTCATCATGATTCGTGTTCCCGGTGTTGTTTTCCCATAAACAGTAATGATGCGCTGTGCAGTCGTGATGATATCTCTTTGTCCTGGTGTGATATTCAATGGCAGGTCTGGCAACCCCTCTGTTATCGTAAAAAAGGATTGGGAAGCGTATCCTTCAATACCCCGTTTATTGATGGCAGCCACTCGCCAGTAATATGTGCTGATGCCCAGCGAAAGGGCTGCGGTATTGTCACCAAGGGTCTGGTCTTCGAGAATTTTTTCAAACTGTGAATCGCTGGCAACCTGCAGATGGTAATGGTCTTCAATGTCAACGCGAAGCCATTGAAATTGAATCGACACTTTACTCGTATCCGTGCCGGGCAGGTTTGTTTTAGATTCAATGGGTTTGATTAATCGGGGTGCTTTGGGCAGCGGTTCCGGCGGAGCCGGTGGTTTACCCATTTCTACTGTCGTTCCGAATCCTTCCGGTACTTCAACCTTTTTTCCCTGTGCCTTGACCTGGGATTTGCCGTCGAATACCGATAAAGCGGACGTTTTCTTCTCATCAATTCCCACCAGGATTTCAACCGAATCTGAATTGATGAGGCAGGAGGGTGTCTCTACCTGCAATCTTCCCTTAAGCTTATTAAGTTTTGTACGCAGGCCTCCTGTCATAAGATGCACATTTTGTTGGCGAGGTAAGCGGAAACCTCTTTCCAGCAGCGAATACATGATCATTAATGATTGAGGCCCAAGATTGATTTTACTCAGATCCTGGAACGTCACATTGGCATTTGATTTTTTCCTGGTCAATACCCGGTACAGGTGATATAGGTCCTGGTTGATTGTTGCCCGGATGAAATCGATTTTATCCGGTAATTTGGTAAACACATCTCTCCTGATATAGGTCAGTTTTCCGGCTGGATTTACATTTTTTAACGCTGCAATTTCGATCCGCCTGTTCATCGCTCTACCTGTTGGAGTATTGTTATCTGCGATCGGGAACCCGGATGAATATCCTTTGACAAGAATACGGTTTTCATCCAGCCCCAATTTACGGACAAGATATTCCTTTACTTGCTGCGCCCTGGATAATGACAATTTTTGATTGATTGCCGGGCTGCCGCTGTTGTCCGTATGACCACCAACTTCGATGATCAAACCCTGGTTTTCCTTTAAAAGATCCCCTAATTTATTAAGAAAAGAAGCAAAATTGGGATTAAAATCGGATTTCCCGGTTTCAAATGACCCTCCCGGGGAGATAATTTTTTCTCCTTTGAGCAGTCGAGCGAAATCGGTTTCAGACTCACTGTGACTGCGAACTGAAATGCCAATAAGTCCAACGCAAAAAATTAAAATAATAATTAAGATTTTTTTCATTATCCCCCTTTAAAAAATGTGTTTTTTCTTACCTTTAGGAATGAAATGTTCATTCCATTGACATCTATGAAGCACAAATAAGTCCGTCAATTTTATCATGTTATCTCTGAAACGGCGAAAATTATACCAGAAAACGTGAGAGTTGTAAAATTAAAGGAAAAAAAGGCAGCAATTCTAATTTCAGCCGCAGGCAAGCAGAGGAAAAGGAAAGGGGCCTGTCCCCAAAATAATTGGTCAAAGAATCTTTGAGCTTTTCAATTTTTTACTTTTTTGATCGGAGTTATTCTTATTTTCCAGGCAAAATTTTCTTATAGCGGTGACATCCTAACGCAAAAGAGGTTGGGAAAAGTATCTTCAACTGCCTGACGGTTGTGAAAAGGGGGCATGGAAAGGGGATATTTTGCTCTTCCTTCGCTATGGAAATGGCTTTTTTACCTATGGAAAATGAAATTTTTACCTATGGAAATCATATTATACACTAATGGAAATGTATATTTTTTCTATGGAAACGGAATTTTTTGCTATGGAAAACTGTCAAAAAGGCTGGATTTATCAATTTTATATGTTGACATATATCTCCTTACGTTATAAAATCTTCTTTTATGTGCGTTTGGTGCTGAAAAACACGATTAGAACGAAATTATAATTCGTAAGGAGCAAAGCCATGGGCGCTGGAGAAGATTATGAAATGAAACTGGAAGTCATAACGGCCATTGAAGATAGTGGAATCAAAACCCCGCATCACATTCCCGTGGATGTGTACATCCAGGAAGCTGATACCCTTTATCATTGGTGCCAGGTGGATAAGGAGGCATTGACCGCCGTGGGGTTATCCTGGGAACTGGTGGAAGACCTTCCTATTCGTATCGGCGCTTTAACAAGAGCTGAATCTTTGTGGTATATCCAGCGGAATACCAGGGATGAAGCCGCCGGGAAGTGGGCTGAGAAATCTCCCCTTGCTTATGATTTAAGAAACCGGGTGTTGAAAGCCTTTCGTTTTGCTTTTCGCAGGCACCCGGATGTTTTGACAAAACTCAGGGTCATTGCCAAAGCAAAAGGGCATCCGGGTTTGATCCAGGGTTTGAATGACCTGGCCGTGATTGGAAATGACAACCTGGATTTGCTTAAAGCCATTAACCTGGATATGTCCCTCCCGGACAAAGCGGCTCAAACAGCCGATGAAACGGCGGTTTTGCTGGCTGAAGTTACCGCCAGTAAAGCCGAATACAGTAAGACCAAAAAAATTCGCGATCAGGCTTATACTCATCTGAAGGCGGCGGTGGATGAGATACGCGAATATGGTCAATATGTATTCCGGCAAAATAAAGAGCGTTTCAATGGATATAGAAGTTATTATGTACATCTACTGAATAAAAAAGGCGGTAAAGTACCCCAGGAACCGGAATCGGTTACCGCTGAATAGTATTTTCTTCTTTAGCCAATTTTTTTCATTAACAATGCCAACGAGGCCTTAAGACCTTCACATGACGGTAAACCAACCGCCCGAAGGGCTATAAAAAGTTTTGCGGGGGTCCAGGGGGTGGTTTTTCAAAAGAACCCCCTGGTCGCCGAAGGCAAAAAAAGTTCTAATAGAGTTCTTATAAAAATGGTACCAGGTAATTTATTTCCGGACAAGCCAGGTTCTTTTTGGTTCCGGCTTGTCTGTGTTGTGGGATATGCAAGAAATTTCTAACTTTTCTTGCTAAATTACGAGTGGGTTCTTTCTATAATCACTTTGAACTCATTTCCTTCCCGGTCATCGATAAATTCAATATGGGGGTATTCTTTAAGCGCCCTTCTGATGCCATTCCCTAATCCCCGGTATGGAAGAATTTTAGCGGCGTAGGAGGCTAATATCGGGTTTCTAATCATGGAGATTCCTTTTTTAATGTTTTCTATTGTCAGGTTATTGGGTAAATGCCCCGGACTGATTATTTTAACACGATTTTCAAAGATAAAGATTCGAATCGGAGCCGATACAAAATAATCACGGTGTACCAGGGCATTAGCTGTGATCTCTTCTAAAGAGATTTTCGGGATTTCCAATTCACCAATAGAATTGACATGTTTTTGTCGCTGAATCCGGCGTATATTCCTGGAAATAAAACTCACCGCCCGATTAAAAACGTCTTCGATTTTGCCATGAATATCTTCACTATCTCTATATTCCGATGCATGAATATCATCCCCGGGATAGGCGACCCCTTTTACACAAAATAGCGGCAGACGATGTTCCTGGTTTTTAGCAAAAAGCAGTGCCCCGGCAAGATTAAAAATACCGTCTCTCATCAAATCCATATTCTCTAACAGTTTGTTTAACGGTATTTCCTGGTCATCTATTGATTCACCATACTGTTTATGAAAAACTTTGTCTGTCCCTTTTCCTTGTTTTCCTACTGTGGTAAAATATAAAAATAATACAGGAGAAAAACCATGAATCCATCGATACTTGACCATCCACTGGTTAGCGAACGATATTTTTATCCTCGTAATGAGGCATTTGAAAATCCTTTCTGGGTGGACTGTGGGGATGTGAAGTTAAGTTGTTATTACCGGCAAGAATACCCGGAATCCAAAACCATTATTTTCTTTCACGGCAATGGTGAGATAGTGGCGGACTATTTCGATCTTTTTTTATCGGTGTTCGAGCAAATGGGATACAATTTATTTTTGGCCGAATATCGTGGTTACAGCATGTCTACCGGGGTTCCCGGGTTGAAGACTATGCTGGCGGACGTGGAAACAATAATCAAAGCTGTTAACCTGCCGCCGGAAAAACTGGTGTTGTTTGGCCGGTCCATTGGTTCTCTTTATGTTGTTCACGGCGTACATCTATTCCCGGATATTGCCGGTTTGATTATTGAAAGCGGCATTGCTGTGCTGTTGGAGCGGCTGTTGGTGCGGGTGCATCCCCAGGAAATAGGCATTACCCTGGAACAAATGGAGAAAGCCGTAAATGAAGATTTCAACCACCAGGAGAAGTTGGCCGGATACAAAGGTTCAACATTGGTATTGCATGCGAAGCATGACAGCCTGGTGCATTACGCGCACGGCCAGAAATTGTACGATTGGGCTCCGGAACCCAAAACAATAAAAATATTTGAGAAAGGAGATCATAATGACATCATGGCTGTCAATGCCGAGGAGTATTTTCGTTTGATTTATCAATTTCTTACCCCACTGCGTGGGGGGGCGAAGTAGGCGCATTCGCGCCATCTGGAAAGGAAAAAAGGGACAGTCAAAAAAATAATTTTCACTTTTTGGTCTCTTTTAGAGATTAAGCGCTCCACGTGTTGCTGAACCAACAATACCATCAACTCTTAATCCCTTTTGTCCCTGGAATTGTTTTACTATCTTTTCGGTGCCAGGACCAAATATACCATCTACACGTAGACTGAATCCATGATCTACTAAAGCTTGTTGGAGTTCTCTTATATCATCACCACGCATATAAGGCGTGCGGACACGAAGTAACCGTTCCTCTTCATCTTGCGCAGATATTCGAATAGGGCTATCTCCAAGGGCGTCTTCATCAATCCTGATTCCGCGAACATGAAAGGGTAGGCTTAGTAACCAATTGTCTTCATTGATCAGCTTACGGAATGCATTCATACGGTAAACTGTTTTATGTAGGAGCCGGTTTGAGTGATTCCCAAGCCATTCTCTCCTTATATCAACATAATGACTGATCCATTCTTTTTCACCGATTTCTATAGCTTGTCCATGTCGACTATTTGTTCTATCCCGCATTCTTCCCCAAGATCCGTGGATACGACTGTCATATACAACGGCAACACCTAATGCCTTATCAACACCTATAGCATTGGCAGAGCGTATACTAGGATTCCAGTAGACACGGTCAAAAAATTCATCTTGTATATCTTGCATGATTGGGTCGTTTCCTGCTTCTCGCAATAAATTGTGAAGATTCCTTTCTCGATCTAAACTAGTGTCGAGGTTAGATAGTCTTTCCAGGTAGTTACCTAACTCAGCTGCGAATTCTGCACTAGCAGCCTCAGTATAAGCTTTGATCAAAAGATATAGGTTACCACTAGCCAGGGTAGTCTGGGATCTTCCATAAGTGAGATGGCCTGTATCGTTAGGTAACACAGTAACTTGACCGTAATCACCTTGTACTCGCCCTGTCTCGAAAATGTTAACAATGGCCTGTGCGGCTTTCTTTTGTATATCAGTAAGCATTATAGCCTCCTTTAAATGGTAAACCGGTTTTACCGGGAATTATTTTTTACCATAAGCGAAGAAAAATTTCAACTCCTTGATTAGAAAAAAATTAGATATTTTCTGGCCTGCCACCTTTTTTTATATCTGGCGTCCGATCGTCATTCCGCCGGGTGGATTATTGACGATCGGAGTTCCTTTTCTCGCTCCACCGGGTGGATTATCGACGAAGAAAAAAGAAAAAGAAGAAAAAGGGACAGTCAGAAAATAATTGAAGTGGCCTCATTAGGTTCTTACCTCTTATCAACTGACGTGAAGAGGTAAGAACCTAAATAAGGCCGGAAATCGGAGATATATTGATGTCATTAATTTCTATCGTTTTTTAATGGTTAAAAATTAAGAATTTCCTCAGCCTCAGATTTATCGATATCCATTATATAATTAATACCACTAATGTCAGCCGCTTCACGTGTTAAGCACGCCAGGTCATCACGTGATATATGCTCCAGGGCAAACTTCCGGCTGCCGCACATAAGCTGACGAAGTCCCTGGGCTAACCTTTCATAGTAAGTATAAAGGCCAAGAGCACCTGTAGGAATCTTTTCAAATTCATCATTCCCCAGTTCCTGACGCAGGTCACTGGCAGTCACAAATATTTCATCTTTAGAATTACCAAAACGCTCAACGTAAACAGGAATCAACTGCTCTTCAATCCTTCTCCCGATTGTCTTTCCCACCATGGCGGCTGCGATAGGCGCCCGGGCCATACCTACCAACTTTACAAAGGGAGCACCAAGGGCAAGGCCTTTATAAATTTGATCTTCAAAGGTAAATCCTCCGGCAACCGCTAAAGCAGGAACATATTTCCCCTTATCAGCGAGTTGTTTTGTATATTGATAAAGAAGAGAATGAAGCTCAACCGGGGGTACGCCCCATTCGTTCATCATCCGCCAGGGGCTCATGCCGGTACCGCCGCCGGCACCGTCAACCGTGAGAAGATCGATGTTGTACTTGGATGCATAAGCGACAGCCCTGGCCAGGTCTGCCGGCCGGTACGCACCGGTTTTTAAAAAGATATATTTTGCTCCGGCGTTTCGGAGTTCTTCCACTCGCCGGGCAAAGGATTCTTCAGTGACCATGCCTATACGCGAATGCCGTTCAAACTCTTTAAAGGAACCCCGTTCAAAGGCACTGATTATAGTGGGGTCGGTGGGATTGGGCAAAACGATGTAACCGCGTTCATAGAGCAGTTGGGCTTTTTTCAAATCCTTTATCTTAACTTCACCGCCAATGTCTTTTGCTCCCTGGCCCCACTTGAGTTCAACAACTTCAACTCCGAGCTTCTCTATTACATATTCTTGAACTCCAAGCCGGGTATCTTCAACATTGGACTGCACGATTATCGCTCCATAGCCATCCCGCTGGTAATCCTGGTAGAGTTTCACCCGGCGCTTCATATCAACGGTATCTACAACCCTGCCATTCTCGATAGTACTTTCGGGGTCCATGCCTACAACATTTTCCCCGATGGTAAGACCGGTCCCGGCCAGGGCGGAACCGATGGCCAGGCCTTCCCAGTTATTTTTGGCAATATTGGTAGAGCCGATGCCGGGGATAATCCAGGGATAACGAAATTTTATCCCGTTGTTTTTACCGAATTTAACTTCAAGATTAACGGCCGGGAATATCGCTTTATCACTGTCAGCCTCGATTCCCTGTGCACCCACGGCAGTTCCCATAATATTGAAATGGGAGTAATCAACGGGAAATTCCTTTTCTGAGGCAGTGGTAATGATTCCAAAAGGCTGGGGGTAAATTACCTCATGGCCCCGATATGCCGATTTGCCAATCTCGCACATGCCGATGCAGCCGTCCACGCAGGTCACACACATGCCCGAGCTGGGTGTTATTGAACCTTCCGTTCGATTTTTGGTTAAGGTTGCTGCACTTCGATTCACTTTTGTAAGACTCATATTAATTTCCTCCTATATAGGTTCCATTCTATTTATTTTTTTTTAATTCCGTCATTTTTTTAGTCTTTTTCCCTGACACAGGTTCCGCACCTCCCGGCATCGTACATCCAGCACTGGAGCTCTTCATAATAGTCGACACAGGTGGGATCCATGGTCAAACAGGCATTACATACCGCTGTTTCCGCATCAGGACCCTGACATCTCAACTGACAGGCAGGGCAAATGTATATGCATCCTCCACATAAGCGGCATTCTTCGGATTTTATGTCAAACGGGGTGGTAATGCGCATATCTATACCGCGATTAACAAACCCGATCGCTTTTCCATCCATCTGTTCCTTACACATCCTCACACACAGCCCACAAAGGATGCACTCTTCGTTCCTCGGTTTGAACCTGACTTCGGTTACCCCGAATTTTGAAGCTAAATCCTGGATGGTTTTTGAATATGGAGCAATGGACAACATCAACTCGATATTCATTTTCCGCGCTTCAAGTACTTGTTTGGTATCGGTCCTGACCACCAATCCTTCTTCAACGGGATAGGTACAGGAACTTACCAATTTTGATCTCTCTTCTTTGCCAATTTCAACTAAACATAAGCGACAAGCACCATATGGACTTAATCCTTCATTATAACAGAGAGTCGGGATTTCAAGCCCGAAAAACCTGGCTGCTTCAAGAATCGTCCAACCCTCTTCTACTTCCACGTCAAGGCCGTTAATTGTTAATCTGACCATTTTTTACCTCCATCGCTTTTTTGCCTTCTGCTGTTTCCAGGTCACATCTTAGACAACGCCTGGCTTCTTTAATCGCTATCTCCTCATCTAAACCCAACTCAACCTCGTTGAAGTTCTTTTCTCTATCTTTTATGGATAACACCGGCATTCCAGGTCTGGCAGCACTCTCGATTTCTTCTTCGGATAGTACCACCGGTTCAACATACATCGAGGGCCTTATGATACTATACTCTACACTCAAACTCTTCCCTTCGACAAATTTGGCAATGGATTGGGCTGCCCTTTTCCCTGCTGCTATCGCTTCTATTACCGTACGGGGACCCGTCACGATGTCGCCCCCGGCAAACACACCCTCCCGATCGGTTAACAGTGTTTTTTCATCAACAACAACAGTATCCCATTGGGTAAAATTAAGGTTATCCTTCTCCGTAAAGAATGATTTGTCAGGTTTTTCTCCTATAGCAACCACCAATGTATCCAATTCCACAACAAACTCCGAACCCTCCAAAGGAATAGGCCTTCTTCTACCGCTGTCATCTACTTCACCTAATTTCATGCGTATACATTCCACACCTTCTACTTTCCCATCCCGGGTCAATACCTTTACCGGTGCCGTTAAAAACCGGATATCAACTCCCTCTTCGACAGCCATGTCTACCTCTTCCGGGAAAGCCGGCATTTCATTCCTGGTCCTTCTATAGAGAATTGTCACCTCTTCGACATCTTTATTCCTGATGGCAACCCGGGCCGCATCGACAGCAGCATTTCCACCACCGATAACCCCCACTCTTTTACCTAATGTTATATTCTCCTGTAAATTTACCGCCTTAAGCAGCTCCATTGCTTGCAGCACCCCATCGATTTCCTCACCGGGAATATTCAATCTCATGGAACGATGAGCACCGATAGCTATAAATACAGCTTTATAGCCTTCGTTAAAAAGATCATCGACTGAGAAATCCCTACCCAAACTTTTATTTGTTTCAATATGTACACCGGAGTTAAGAATGTATTGGATATCGACGTTTAAGAGCTTTTTCGGTAATCGATGCTCCGGGATCCATCCGGCCAACATTCCTCCGGCAACAGGTAAACGTTCAAAAATCGTCACCTGATACCCTTCCCGGTTTAAATAATATCCTGCTGTTAACCCGGCCGGTCCTGCCCCGATAATGGCTACTTTATCTTCTTTTGTTTTTATTTCTTCGGCTGGCTTTTGCCAACCTTTCTCCATGGCCCAATCGAAAACAAACCGTTTCAGGGCGCGGATGGATATGGGTTCACCCATTTCCCCGGCTTTACACCTGGCTTCACAGGGATGAGGACAAACCCGGCCGCATACGACCGGTAACGGGTTGTCTTTTCTTATTATGTCGAAGGCCTGGTCAAACTTTCCTTGAGCAATAAGGGCAATATAGACGGAAGCCTCCTGGTTAATAGGACAGGCATATTGACACGGCGGATAGACAATCTCTTTGCAAACTCCAGCCGGGCATTTCTTTTCTTTAATATGTGCCTCATATTCATGTCTAAAATACCTGAGAGTGGAAAATACGGGATTGGATGCCGTTTGCCCCAGCCCGCACATTGATGAAGATTTCACAGCATGGGCTAACTCTTTGAGCAACTCTAGATCTCCCTCTTTCCCCTTTCCTTCTGAAATATCGTTTACAATCTCCCACATTCTTTGCGTTCCCTCGCGGCAAGAAAGGCATTTTCCACAGGATTCACCCCGAAGAAAGTTGAGAAAATATTTCGCTATATCAACCATGCAGGTATCTTCATCCATTACGATCATTCCACCTGAGCCCATCATCGAACCTGCCCGGGTCAGACTTTCATAGTCTATGGGCAGGTCTAACATTTCTTTGGGGATACAGCCCCCAGAGGGACCACCGGTTTGAACGGCCTTAAATTTTTTACCTTTAGGGATGCCGCCGCCGATACCGTAAATGATTTCCTTCATGGTAATGCCCATCGGCACTTCAACAAGACCGGTATTATTGATTTTACCCACCAGGGAAAATATTTTTGTGCCCTTACTGGTTTCTGTCCCGATAGAGGAAAACCATTGGGCGCCTCTTAAAATAATCTTTGGTACATTTGCCCAGGTTTCCACGTTATTTATATTGGTGGGCTTACCCCACAGGCCTTTTACAGCCGGATATGGCGGTCTCTGTTTCGGTCTGCCCACCTTCCCTTCAATTGAAGCGATCAATGCGGTCTCTTCTCCACAAACAAAAGCGCCTGCACCCTGGACCACATCGATAAAAAAGTTAAACCCGGTTCCGAAAATATCTTCACCCAGTAATCCATACTCCTCTGCCTGCTGTAAGGCAATTTTTATTCGTTTAACGGCAAGTGGATATTCGGAACGCACATAGATAAACCCTTTTCCTGCCCCGATGGCTTTGGCGCCAATGATCATACCTTCAATAACCGCATGAGGATCCGCTTCCAGTAGACTCCTGTCCATGAAGGCGCCGGGGTCACCCTCGTCACCATTGCAGATAATATACTTTTCATTACCCGGGGATCTGCGGCACAACTCCCATTTTTGTCCTGTGGGGAACCCGGCCCCGCCGCGTCCTCTCAGGCCGGACTGTTTAACTTCATTAATAATATCCTCCGGTGTTATCCTGGTTAGTGCTTTTTCCAATGCGCTGTAGCCATTAAAACCAATATACTCCTCAATGTTCTCCGGGTCCAGCCTGCCGCGGTTGGACAGGGCAATCAACCTCTGGTATTTAAAAAACCCGATATCCATCATCCGGGGAATCGGTGGTTCCTCAGGTGATGGGGTGTACATCAATTGTTTTACCGGCCTGCCTTTAAGCAAATGCTCTTGAACAAGGTGGGGGATATCCTCTTTACTCATTCTCTGGTAAAATATTCCGTCCGGCTGCACAATAACAATGGGGCCGCGTTCACAAAAACCCTGGCACCCCGTGGTAACCACCTGTATCTCGTTTTCCAGTCCCTGCCTGGCAATCTCCATCTCCAATCCTTCTTTTATTTGGAATGAATTACCGGCAACACAACCTGTTCCAGCACAAACAAGTAAATTTAATCGATATTCTTTCATTTTGATCTCATCTCCTCTAGGAATCGATAATAGATATAATAGTGTATTTCATTGGTTAGTGTACTCGTTCACTGCCAACGGCAAGGGCATATTCTTTGACAATATCACCCTTTACGATATGCTCGATCAAAATTTTCTTCATCTTCTCTATGGTCAAATCGCCGTACTTTACCGGTGGTTTGTCCATTATCTCCACAGTTGCCATAGGCTCACGGCTGCAAAGTCCCGCACATCCTGATGTGGCCACCAATATATCCGCTAATTTTTCCTTTGCTATTTCCTCCAATAATGAAGTTAAGATTTTACGCGCCCCAGCGGCAATGCCGCATGTCCCCATATGTATGGTAACTTTTGCCCTGGCTTTGCTTTCTCTTAAATTTGTTGTTTTCTGGATTCTTTCCCTGATTTTTTCTAAATCTCCGATTTTGATCTTTTTCATTTTATTTTCCTTCCTTTTCCTAGATCAGGCACTTAATACCTCTTCTGCTTGCTCTTCTGCCTGCTCTTCCTGCTTTTTCAAACTATTGAAAAGCGCTTCTGTCTTCATCACAGTCATATTACCGTGATATTCACCATTGACAACGACAATCGGGCCCAATGCACAGGCCCCCAGACAATTTACCGCTTCCAATGTGAACAGGTTGTCTTTTGTGGTCTCTCCGACTCTAATATCAAGACCTTTCTCAATTTTTTCCCGTATTCGTTGAGAACCGCGAACATGGCAGGCTGTTCCCACACAAACAGTTACGAAATATTTGCCCCTGGGCGTTAAACTGAAAGACTTATAAAATGTCGCAACCCCATAAATGTCGATTAGAGGATGCCCTGTCTCATCGGCTAACGTTCTTAACGCCTCTTCGGGAAGATAACCAAACTCGTCCTGGATATTTTCAAGGATCGAAATAATTCCATTTCCTTCCTGGTTACATTTCCTCACGATTTCTAATATACTTTCCATTTCCATATTTTTACTCCATATTTTTGTGATGGTATTTTGGTAACCTAACAATATTCCTCACAATGCCAGATACCTCCTTGCGTTCTACTATTGCTGCAAGTGAAACGGCTCTCACAGTTGATGCAAAGACCCTTGAACTGTGAGGTATCATTTTCCCTGGTGCCGGGTCCGACCCGTGATTGAGCAGGCAGAAATCCCGCTTCATTAACGTCTTGCTCCTTAACCGGGACATAATCATCAAACTCTTCACAAAACCACACCGGTCCTTGCCGGGTTTTTTTGCTTACACAGAGTTCACCGTGATTACAGGTTGAACAAATATCGTTAACATCCTCCTTGTTTTTTGTTTTACTTATACTGTCATCCTGTATCATACTGCCTCCTCGGATTCTTAGAGCAATTTCTTTGCCACTTGCCGGGATTCCCGGTAAATATTTTTTCTTTTTCCGGCTAGTCTGGATTCTTGAGATTAAATATCCCTGTAAAATTAAATGTTCCGGGGAATTCCTCTCGTTTTCTAAAAAAAATTTTCTTGTAGTATTTTATCGTCACCTCCAAAAATTTAGCGGCAAAACCAGGGAGATATGAACCAGCGGGGAGAAATTCCCCGCTTGGACTTAGGTCGATGAACCGGAAATCCTACCCATTTTCGCTGCTGGATGATTTCCAGGCCGCCAATTTATACTTCATGGTAGATATCATAAATACCCGGTCTCTTCAATCTTAGATGTAATAATCCTTCTTTCTATATCACCTTTTTCCCTTGATTTATAAATTTTGATCCACTTTTCAACAATGTCGGATAGAATCTTTCCTAATATAGCGCCTTTATTGTGGATAGGACGAAGCTCTTCAGCCAGTTCCGGATAACCTTGATGATCCAACCAGGTAGAAAACAAATCATTATCGGAAAATTTCTGTATTTTACAAGGATCAACGGTACGAAGTACGTTAAGCAGATCGTCAAGATTAAAGATCTTGTTTTTGTCAATGATCAAGGGAGTATAATTCATTCGTTGAATTTCTCTTTTTAAATGATTTTTCAATATTTTAACCAGGTGATGTCCTTTTGCCTGCCTGGGTCTTAATTTATCTCCCAGTTCTTTGTAACCATGCATATATAACCAGGTGGAAAACCAATCCTTTTGGCCATAAATTTCCAATAACTCTCTCAGCTTTTTAGCTTCATTTGTGTTTTTTTCGGCTTTAAGCACGGTTTCGTACATCTCCCGAATGTTTTTAAAACGATATAATTCTTCGCCGCTTTTGCTGCGTATAAGGAAATCACCCATACCGGTAAAATTGTGAATGTAATTTTTAAGTGTTTGCAAACTTCCAGGATCTCCTTTTGGCATAATAAAGGAGATATTTTTCAAATCTTCGGCTACCTTTGCCTTGGATGCAACAATAATAGGAATTCGCCGGTAATACTTATTAATAAGGTTAATCAGGTCTTTTCCAGCATCGCTTTTTAAATTATTTCCTTTGGGGAAAAATATATCGGTAATGATACAAACCACATCATCTCCATGACCGTGGGAAAGATAAGATTTTTCGTCTATTTCCGATTCATGTTCCACACCAAAGATAAATTTCAGGGTTTCTTCATATGTTCGTGTGACCATTATATCGGCACGCTGCCCGATAATGTTATATAAAACCGGCAAAAACTGGGAGAACCATCGGGGTTCATCATCCACGATTAAAAAAATGAATCTCCTTTCTTTTGAGTATTTTTCAATATTTAACCTGTCCTCGGCACATCTTACCACTGCTGCAATAATATGATCAGGAGGATATTCTCTCTTATCTACAGCAAATACCAGGTCGGAGTTTGCTGTGTAAGGGAATCTCTCCCGGCTAATCGAGGGTGGAGAATAATGGATAAAACCGTTTGAAGAAAGCAAAGCCAATATCGTATTATTGTTGTTTTTTTTAATTTTTGTGGTGTCAACAATAGTCATCGCCGTATCATCAAATATAAAAACAGAAGCGTTGTCGAACTTATAATTAGAAGCGGATATAGGATCTTTTACAATATCGACATGTATCCAGGGCATGTTTTCTTTAAACGTATTTATGGTTTTCCTCACGTCTTCATCTGCTGAGAATATGGAAGCGTTTGTTATTTTAACCGGGTTAATAACTCTTGGTTTAAATTTAAATTCTTTTAAGTCATTCATATCATAAAAAGTTAACTCTAAATGAGTGAAGACATAGGGGCGAATGTTAAATCGCCCCTATGTCCTCTACTTATATCCTGGGAAAGGTTACCCGGGTCACAAATTTTTTTAAGGAGATAAATTTTTAATTTGTTAATAATCCGGGATTCCTTCCCCTTCCTTTTTGTCTTCATCTAATTCTTCTTTCGCTAGGGAAGTGAGATACGTTTAATAAAATAGTAGTCATTTAACAATATTCCTCACAGTGCCAGATGCCACCTTCCACCCTGCTGTTGACGCAGGTTTTACGATTCTCACAATTGATGCAAAGACCCTTGAACTCAATAGAGCTTTCTATAGGATTGGAACCTTTCCAGGGTGGAATAATTTGAAATTCGCTTCCCACACTTTTTTTCTCCATAACAGCGACATAATCATCAAACTCTTCACAAAACCACACCGGACCTTGTCTGTTTTTCCTGCTGGTACAGATTTTTACATGGTTGCAGGTTGAACAAACGTCGTTATAGAGGACCTTTTCTGCTTTTACATGTCTAAACTCTTTTTCTTGTCTCATGTTACCTCCTCAAATTTTAATGGCAATATCCATGCCAATTACTCCACATCTTTGGGAATAATGAATTTCTATTTGCCAGGCCCTGGATTTTTGCGACAAAATCCCCTGTAATATCGGTTGTTTTAAGGGATTTCGTTTTTTCTAGAAAAGAAATATTTTTCCCCGGGAATATATATAAATGCCTACCGGGATAAAAAAAAACAGGGGAAATACGAACCACCGGGGAGAAATTCCCCACAGTAAAAAAACAGAACTTAGTTCGCTGCGCTCACAATTGGAAAAATGGAATGTTGGAATGTTGGAATAATGGGATTAGTTCGACCGAGAACCCGCTGTGATTCCAGGATATCATCTTTTCGATCAAACCATCGCTAATTCGGTTATTTTCTTTGAGCATGGCGAATACCTTCTTTCTGAATATGATCATAGCTTGTTTCTCATCAATCCTCTTTCTAATTTTCAGGCTTCGGATTACTATTCCAGATATTCGAAGTCATCTTCCACTGTCCATTAATTTTTGCCCAGGTGCACAGATATTTTCCATAACTCACCACAGGATTCCCAGAAGAATCCTGAACCGTGAAAATCCATCTTCCCCATGTCCAACCCATATCGGCCGCTGCTGAAACCTCAGCTCCCTGAACATCTCCTTCAAGTTTGCCAAGAAGCCCTTCAGCTTTCATTCTGGCATAATACTTTTCTCGCCCAGCAATAGGCTGCTCACCAGGCTGCAGGATCAGCACATCTTCTGCCATGTACTTGTTGTAACCTTCAATATAACCGATTTCAGAATTTTCTTTGTTGAATTGTTGGGCGACCTGGCGTAATTCAGTTTTAGCAGCTTCGATATCGACCTGCTGCTGGCAACTTGTAGAAAGTAGACTCATCGCTAATAATCCTATTAAATAATAAATCTTTCTCATAATAAACTCCTTTTCCTGCTATTGACCCGTCTTCCGATTTATGGGAAGGAACCGGGAAGCAGTTTAACTGCCCCCCAGGTTCTTTATAACAGGTTTTCACCCGGACTCAAAATTTCTTTTTGTTTAAACACCGGGAGACAGGGCAACTGTTTTGTGCGGCGGGTTTATTTTTTCTTTCTTACTTCACAGGGGTCATAATTAGGCAATTCGCTGGGGAGACAGGGTATACAATCGGGCTCACCGAGGATTTGGGGACAGTCTAGATCTACTTTGGCAGGACAGGATGGCCTGCCGTCGGGACAGGGTTCACCGATATAAGCAACTGCCACTCCCTGGTTGTAATGTACGTTCGGTTTCATACAAATATTGACATTACAGTCTTTGTCGAACAAAATGATAATATCGGAACCGCCAAACAGGAAGTAACCGAATTCCTCGCCTTTGTGAAGCCAGTCTCCCACTTGCGCGGTAATATTGCAGGAAGAGACTTGCGCCATGCCGATGGGTAACACGGCCACATAGCCGCCTACGTGTTTTGTCGAGTCGATGACGATCAGGCCCCGGGCCTGTTGGAATTGGTAGCCGGTTTTATCATCAGCACTCAGAGACCCATCATTACATTTCTCCACCTCTAAGTATACTCTTCCGGTTATGACTCTCGCTTCCATGACTATTCCTGCCACAGGAACATGATAGCGATGATAATCATTCACATTGAGGAAGGCGTGATAAAATTTCCCGCCTTTGAATCTATCCTCGTAAGGGCTCTTGTCCAGGAGTTCTTTTATGGAATACTCCCTATCGTTTTTGTTTTTTACGAATATTGTCGAGTTTTCGTCGATCGGCCAACAGCCCACGAAGGCGGAGTCTGCCGGGGATACGACCACCCGGTCATCATACAGACAGGCGATGGGCCTCTTGCCGGGCCTGACCTGGCGGGCAAAGAATTGGTTAAAGGTGCGCCAGCCGCTGGGATCTTGCTGGTAATCGTCTATGTGGAAGTGCGGGTTGGAAAGAAAGGTTTTTATCCCAAGGGTAGATGCAGGGGTGTCGAGAAATTTCCCCCAGTCGTTAGCAAATTGCACCATCCATTGTACGAATAGTTCATCTCTTTGCAGCAGGCCGTTATCCGGATGGTCGAGGAGATAGTAGAATTTCTTGATATAATCTAAAATATTTCTATCGGTAGGAATCAGGGTGACCGTTTCATCTAAGAATTTGTAATATTCTTCAAGAGTTGGAGCGTACAGGCGGTTGGCTACTTTGAGTGAGTGCAGGAGAGCTTTTTTCAAATCCGGCCTGGTTTCTAAAATTGTGATCAACTTTTGAACGATAGGTGTATGTTTAATCTTGGGACACTTTTTAACTAGGGGTGGATGTTTAATCTTATCAACTTTTTCTTTACCGGCGGAGAGACCGAGGGTTAAAAACAACATACAAAACAAAATAACTAAAATTTTTTTCATGTTTACTCCTCTTTAATCTTTTCGTAAAGTCAAACGTTTTTTAAGGACAAACTTTCAAAACCTCTTTGTTCTTCTTTTTATTAATATTCTATAAAAACGCGTGAAAAAAACAAAGTTTTTTCCGTTGGTCCTTTTCAAACGTAGTGAACGATGCCTATAGGGTGTGGACGCCGTCCACTTTTCGATAAACCAGGGAAGGTTTCGACATCCCCTATTTCGTTGTCCCGCTGCCGGATTTATCGTTCCGAAAACAATACACCTGCAAACCGCACACTATATTCGGTGGTCTCTCCGGCCTTTGCTAAGGCGGTATGCCACTGTAAAACATTATACTTTACCTCCTTAAGTGCAGTATAATGGAAAATACTTTGATTGTCAATATTTAAGCCGGCTTACTCCCCCTCCCCAGGTACCGAACCAGATGGAATCGGCTGTAATGCCAATAGATAAAACATAATTAAAACCCAGACCTGCGGTCACATCCAGGTGCTCGAATGTTTGTCTCTCTTTATCAAGACAAAAAACACCGATATTCGTGGCAAACCAGATGGTATTATTCCTTTCATCCCTTTTAATATCCAGGACTGCTAAATTTTCAAATTTTTTTATCTTTTGCTGTTGAAACTTTTTTACTTCCATGTAAAAAAGGCCCTTTCCCCATGAGCCTGCCCATAATTCCCCTTTTCCAGGGTCAAATAACACGGATCTAAACTCTATATCCGGCCAGTAATTCTTGTTTTTATGAGTTTTAATGTTGTAATTTACTATACCATTGGTGGTTGCCATCCAGATGGATTTGCTTTTTCTAGCTATAGAGAAAGCATAACAAATGCTGCTGGGTGCCTCTTCGAGAGTTACCCACCTGTTTTTTTGAGGATTGAATAGCGCCGGGCTGCCGATATAGAAGGCGGCCCAGAGCCTTTTTATGTGGTCAAAACCGGAGGCGTAGACCAAAACACTGTCTAACCCCTCCTCGAAGCCGTATCGTTGATGTTTTCTGCTGCCGATATCATATTTGACCATACCATCGTCCGTGCCGATCCAGGCGCGGCCTTTAGAACCATCGACTGTGATGCAGTTTACCACATCAGAGTTAAGAATACGATTGGAAGTATTAAGAATCGTCCATTTTCCCGGATCAAGGTCAAGAAAGGCTGCCCCATTACCTTCAGTACCGATCCAGAGACGATTATTTTGAGGCTCCGGGGTAACCACTGATACGTTATTATGGGCGATCTCGTTCAGTAACTTATATTGATTAACCTGGCCGGTTATTAAATTGAATCTAATGACGCCTTCACCTTCACTGCCTGAAAATATATTCTCCTCATCACAAACGGAAATGTTCAAATCATCGGTGGGAATGCCCCGCTTTTTATCCAGGATTTTCCATTTACCTGTCCTCCCGGTGTAAATAAAAAGACCGTTTCCCATTGTAGTGACCAGGATTTTGTCCCCACGTGGTGATGCTTTGATACTGGTAACTCTGTAGTCGGAAAGCTTCTTTATCTTTTTAAAAACCATGGGGCCTTTCTTTAATTCTGATAACCATAAACCCCTGTCTATAGTCCCAACCCATAGGCGCTGATTGTCAAACAACATACTGGATATACACAGTAGAGCTTTTTCTTGCCTTCGGCGACCAGGGGGGCTCTTTTCGAGAAAACCGCCCCCCTGGACCCCCCGCAAAAGCTTTTGTTTATTTTTTTTGTCTCCGGGCAAGGGCGAGCCATTTTGATCAACTGTACATGTTTCGTGTTTTAGAGGAACCGGTGAACCAGGTCTACCTGGCATATATGAATAGAGACCACTGTCCCAGGTGCCTACCAGGATTGAGCCGTTAACAGGGTTTACAACCAGGGAGGTTATGATGGCATCGGGAATTTTTATGCCTGCCTTTAAAAGCCCCCACTTTTTTTTTGCACTGTTGATATTGAAAAGATGGCCTTCCCAGGTGCCGAACCAGATACGATTGCCGGTTTTGTCAACTGCTACGGCAGTTACGGCATCATCCGGCAGTCCATCACTCTTATAAAAACTCTTCCGGGTATTTTTTTTGATATTAAAGCAGGTAATACCGTTGGCTGTGGTTATCCAGAGGATCTTGTCTAACAGCACCATTTTTTGGACATTGTTACTGGCCAGTCCATGCTCTTTCAGATATTTAATCCTGGTTCCCGCAGTCAGGTCGAATTTTGTCACTCCGCCGCCTGCGGCCCACAGGATATTCTTATCCAGCACCAGGTCCGTAATATAACTACTGTTGGTATAAGATGTCCAGCGGGGGAATACTTTTTTTACCGGAGATGATCCCGGCAATAAACCGAAACAGGAAAAGGAGATAAGCAAAAGCATTAAAATTGTGATAAATACTCTTTTCATATAACTTTTCTTTTTATCTTATTTTCACGATACTGAGACCGCCGGAAACGGTCCCGACCCAGATACTACTACTTTTTCGGTCATGGGCCAGGGAGATAATATACCTGTCTGCCAGCCCCGGTACCCTGGTTGAAGAATCTTTTATATTTTCCAGGGAATTATACACATATAATCCGTATCCTTCACTGCCAAGCCAGACCCTTTCCCCGTCAAAGAGGATGGCAGTGATAGGAGACCAGGGAAATCCACTTGCGTCTTTGAAGATTTTGTGCTCTTTTTTGGTCCTGTCATACACCATAACCTCGTGTTCTGTAGTAATCCACAGGTGGTTTCTTTTATTATCAAGAGCCAATGTTAATACCTGGCCGAAAGCCAACCGGGGATCAAAAAGATTTCCGCTGGGTTCTTTCACCTTATGGAACCTGGCCACCCCTCGACCTGTTCCTACATATATCCAGTCTCTATCCTCCAGCAAGTAGGTGACACTGACCCCATCTAAGGCAGGCAAAACCCTTGGTTTTTTCTTCATTAGATCGTATTCATAAACCCCGCCCCGGGTCCCCAGCAGGCCAAACCAGACCCTTTTTGCTTTATTATCCACTATTATTGAGGTAACGGTGGAGTCTTCGCGAGTGCCTCTTATTTCTTCTATCACCCCCGTCTTTTGGTGCATCTTCCCCAGGCCATGGTGCATGGTGCCGAACCATATGTTTTTTCCGCCTACTGCTAAAGTCACAACCCTTTCTTTCGGATAGATGGGTAAATCAATGAATCTCCAGCGGTTGTTTTTTCTCTCGAATTTTGCTATCCCCCAATCCGTACCCATCCAGGCAGTATCTCTTTTTTCATCCATGACCACAGCGCTGACCGTATTGTGAAAAGGAGGGGCATTGACGATAAGTAAGCGAGATTTTTTTTCTTTTTCTTCCAAAACAACAGAACGGATGCCGTCCCTGGCCGCATAATATATAACCCGGTTTTTTTTGTCGAGAGTTATACAGGAGACATCTCCCCTGTAACCGGGAAGTTTTACCCACTGTTTTTGCTTTATCCGTAAAAAGTAGATTCCCCGGCCGGTGGCCGCCCATAAGAGATCCCCGGTGCTGTCCAAAGCCATGTCGACTATCTCAATATCTCCTTGTAGGAAAGGGGGAATTTCTACCCACTTTTTTACGGTAGATCTATATAGAAAAATTTCACTGTAATAATTCAAACAGAAGACATCCCCTGTTGGCTCATCTACCACCAGTCTTTTGGCAGCGATACGATTATGAGCCAGTAGTGGGTCTATTTTTAAAGGCTGTTTACCCTTTTTTAATTGGCATCGAACCACTCCCGCTGCTGTACCCAACCAGAGATAATTATGGCCGGGGTCTGCCGCTATACAGGACACCCATAGGTCTGGCAGCATTTTTTTATCCACTGCCCGGGTGATTTTATCGCTGCCCCCTGGCAAAAAATAAAGTCCATCTGCCCTGGTACCGATAAATAACATGATTTTTCCATGCATTTTAAAAATACCCAGTGACAGCACAAAAGGATCACGCAGCCCTTCTTTTCTGCCAAAGGATTTCCATTGGTTTGTTTCCAGGTCCAGCCTTCCCAGACCTGAAGAAGTGGCAGCCCAGAGTACATGGTTTTTTATATCAACTGCCGCATCAAATACAGCATTAGCAACAAGACCGTGTTCGGTTACATACTGGTTGACTTTACTCCCGTCAGTGTGGTACCGGGTCAATCCTCCACCAGCGATCCACACACAGCCGTTGTGTACAATCATCCTCCTGGCATCCGCCAAAGCAGCCAGGGATTTTGCCGGTACCTCGCGAGCTTGGGCAGATGAGTGTATTGAGAGGATGGCACATAAACATAAATAAAAAACCTGGCGAAATAAGAACCGCACCTTAAACGTCTTGCAATTTCTACAAAGCATAAGATTTCAAAGCAGCCATTTCCAACATCAACTGGTATTTTTTTTGAAACGAAAAGAGTTGATAACATGGTCTTCTATCCAGGCCATGGTTTCATTCTCAATCATATTGCTGCCGATAGCCTCTACCAGGGTACCCAGGACAAAGACCTTGCCCTGCCGGGTGTTGTTGATCACAAATAGACTGGCTTTACCCGCTGCCTCCGGGTCATGATGGGAAAATCGATATTTCAAAATGAAAGCGGGATATCGTTTGAAAATAATAGGAAAAATTTCATAGGGTTCCATCGAGTGTTCGCCGGTGAACACCTTTTCTTTACAGACCGCTTCTATCAATTCGCTGGCCTGTTTCCCGGATAGTTCCCCCTTTTTAATTTTCCAATAAAAAAAGAACATATTGGTTTGTGGTTTATAGCGCCCGTCAAAGGTATTGGTTTGAAAAAACTCGCCGTAGCCCCACTGGCCCTGTGGGTCATCTTCGCTGCGGCTGGAAAAATTTATGGGCATCTTTAAAGAAAACCCGGGACCACCAATCGTCTTTTTCTTTACCTTTTTTTCGTAATCAATTTGGAACATCAATGCACCTCTACTTTAAAATTAAGGGAGAACCACGATTAACATGGTTACTTAAAGATAATTTTTACCAGCTTACATGCCAGTGCCAGCATAATACCAAAAAACATCCACTGCAATGTGAATGCCAGCCCTTTTGCTTTAACTGTTGTTCTCTTGCTTTCAAAACCGAAGGGGGAGCATTGAAACTCTTGGCAGCACCTCTTGCTTCCGGGGATTTTAATATTATCCCATGCTTGGCAAGAAGGGCTTTGGAATCCATTCTCCTGCCTTTACCTTTAACAAAATCCTCAGACGCAGCATTGAAAGCATCATATGCTCCCTGGATACTTGTTTCAGCAAGATTATTGGCCAGGGGTTCAACATCTTTATCCTCTTTTACACCAGGAGGTTCTTTGACGCTGGCACGCTTCATTGCCTTACGTCCCTGTGCCTCTAATTTTTGTACAAAGAGGCCGCCTCCCGAAACCGCCGCTACAACCCCGGCTGTGGTGGCACCTTTTAAAAAGCTCCTCCTGGAGAGTGATTTTTTCTCCTCACTCATATTCACCTCCTATTTTTTGTTTTTTGTTTCGTTTTTTTATTTTAATCGTGGTTCTCACTTATCTTACCTGTTGATATTATACACGTTCTGCTTTAACCTCTTCGGCTAGCAGGCGCAAGATAAAATCCGGATCTTCCGCCAGGAGGCTAAACAGAAACGCATACATGCCTTTAAAATAGTCACAAAGGCAGGTGGGGGCGAAAATGTCACCGGATTTTAAATAAGCCCCCAGGGTGCAGCCTCCTTCGCATAGGTGCCGCCATTGACACTGGCTGCAGGCTGCAATTTTACCGACACTTCTCAACGGAAGTGTCTTTACCAGTGGATGATTATCGCCGCATTCCCCGAGATTCACATCTCCATGAACATTGCCCAGCTTGAGGCTGCGGGTTTCCGCCAGGAAATATGCACAGGGATAGATATCTCCGTCGATATCCACACATAAATAATAGTAGCCGCAGCCGCAATTGGAGCGCATGCATTTAAAATTTCGTGTCTTGTAGACCATATTCCTCAGCATAGATTCAATATTGTCTTCATGAAGCGAACCATCCCCACAGCACCGGGAAGCCACGCTTTTCATGAAAGATAAATATTCCCCCGGGTCGATTCCATTATCTTGCCAGCCCTGTTTGCCGCGACCGTGCTTCAAAACCGGGTTAAAACGTAAATCTTTTATCCCGGCCTGGGCAAAGAAATCTATCATTTCACAGGCATGCGAAAGGTTATGCCGCGTCACCACGGTGATGACGCGAAACGGATAACCCGCATCCCGCATCCGTTCTATTCCTTTCATGACATCGTTGAATGAAGGAGACCCGTTTAAATAAGGCCGGGCTTGATGGTGTAAACTTTCGGGCCCATCGATACTGATCAGCACCCGCATATTAAATCTTTTGAACAGTTCAACGGCTTCCCTGTCGATTTGGGTACCGTTGGTGGTGACCTCGAAGAGCAGGTAACCCTCTTTTTTGACTTGTTGAAGTTTTTCAATGGTATATTGGCAGGTCTTTTCCAGCAAATCTGTTCTCAACAGGGGTTCTCCGCCGTTGAATTTAATATAAAAATGGTTAAAGGGCATTTCCATTAACTGATCCACCGCTTTTAAAGCGGTCTCTAATTTCATATCCTGGCTTTTTTGATTGGCTTCGGCAAAGCAGTAAGAGCACCCCAGGTTACATCTCCCGGTGATTATCATTTCCATCATGGGGATGTCGTTAAAAAGAGGACCCTCATGATAGGCCTCCTGGTTAAGGCCGGATTTGCTGTCCACCGACAGCAGTCCCCGATCATAAAGGTGTGCCAGCAGGTTGTTGAGTCGTTCCGCTCCACCTATCCCATTTACTTTCAACAGGGAAACCATCAATAAAGTAGAATACCGCACCCCTTCGGCAAGGTACTCATAGAGGACCCTCTCCCTTCCTTCTAAGAAAGCCCAGGTTGCCAGCTCAGGATTAAAAAGGAGCAGTTTATCTTCTTTTTCTACGGGAATGGTCATGGTATTGACAAGAGAAAGCGCCGAATTTTCCGACAACTGCGGCGGTTCATCAGCGAATACCCGGATACCGAAAAGGTCCTTTAGACTTGCTGCTTCCTCCTTTTCCAGTTCCGGTTTAAGTTTCGTATAATACATTTATGCCTCTTAAAAGGATATGATATCTACTTCATCTTCCAGGTAAGCGATGATAATCTGTGGATGCTGAATCAAGCACTGCAGCAAGAAAGGATACATTTTTTGATAGTAACCGCACAAGGTCGAAGCACCCCGCATATGTCCATGATGGTAATAACTATCTAAGGAGCAGCCCCCTTCACACATGTGGCGCCAGGTACAGCGGCTGCACCGGGAGATATTTTTAACCCGTCTTGTCTCATACAGTTCGTTAAGCAACGGGTTTTTTGAAAAATATTGGCCCAGGGGGGTGGAATCACTAATATTGCCCATTTTCAACTCTTTGCGGTGCACATGATGGGAACAGGGGAAGAGATCTCCCCGTGAGTCAATCACGATATAATCCTGGCCGGCCCCGCATAAAGAACGCATGCAGCGAAAGTCCCGGGTGGGATTTATCAAATTTTCTAACATCCTTTTTATCATCAAGCACTGAAGCTTTTTTCCATAACCCGAATGCTCGATCATCCGCTTCATGAAGTCGAAGTATTCTTCGTTTGAAATCCCCGTCTTTTCCCAGGCGGCCTCCGCAGCCCCAATTTTCAAGGTGGGTAAAAACATGCCCTTACTGCTGCCCAGGAAGTTAAAATAATCCACCACCTGCTCCGGGTAATCCACGTTGTGGCAATTCACCACCGCCAGGAAGGGAATATTTTTTTGCCCGAAGTGATGCATCATTTTCACGGACTTTAGGATATCCTTTGCAGACCCTGTGCCGCGGCTGTATGGCCGCGACATGTCGTTTATTTCCGGAGGACCATCCAGGCTGAAACCAATTATAATATTATTTTCTAACAGGAATTTCACCATGTTGTGTTTGTGCAAGAGTGTGCCGTTGGTTTGAACTACTATTTCCACGTCCTTGCCCGCCTTGTCAGCCTTCTCCCTTATCTCTTTAACAAGGGTGGCAAATCGATTAAAATATAAAAATGTTTCACCTCCACCAAATTCCAGTGTAAACGATGATACCGGGAGCTGCACTGCTTTATCTATGGCAGCACTTGCGATTTCCCGGGTCATGAGAGGGCGGTTTTTATTGGGTTCTGCGAAACAGTATTTACAGGATAAATTGCAAGACTCCGACATTAATAACTCGATTAAATAATGGTCCTCGAAAACTGGCCCCTCCTGGTAGATATCAAGGGGAATAAAAGTCTCGCCATCTAAGGTAACCATGGTCCTTAAAAATAAATGCTTGATCAAATCTTGATTACAACTCGATGATCCCGGAACAGCTTTGCTGCTTGACGTCAGTTCCCGGAGAAATAGACCTTTTTTAAGAAGATTAATTATTCTTAATTCTTCATTGTTGACAAAACAAAACAAGGCTGTGCAGGTATTCCATAATAGTGTATATTCATTTTCGGAAGGGATTTCTATTGCTTCATCCAGCCATTTAACCCTGGGGTTTTTCTCTAATAAATTGTCAACATCGTCTCCATAAAACCGGTCCCTTCGCAAAGGGTATTTGTGGAATTTACTTTTGATGTAATACATCTTTCTTTTTCTCCTCTTTTATGGTTACCTTCTGTCCTTAAATATATCCCAATTCCTTCTATTAACCTCCTTGTGCTGCTAAATTTTAATATCTTCCAATTTTGCAGCACAAACATTTAAACACACCAAAAGCAAAAAATCAAGTCCAAAATCAAATTTTTTAAAAAATTTTTTTTTGCAAACTTTTACAGTGAAATAATATACCTAAAGCTTTATAGGAAATTCATTTTGGATAAAGATTAACAAAAGTTGGGGGTGGTGCTTGACATGTTGACAGTTTGGTTTGGATGGAGTGGAAAAAGATTGCATAATAGTAAAATGTTAACTGTTACTCACATTCTTTAGCTTTTCTCTTAAGGTTTTTCGGTCTATACCTAATATCTTTGCCGCTTGTGTTTTGTTGCCGTTCACACTGGCCAGGACGCTGCGAATATGTTCGGCCTCTACTTCTGCCAGGGTTCGATTTAGTATTGGACGCGGGCTAATGGAAGAACGCATCAGTGAGGGAAGATCAGGAACATCGATGACATCTTCTTCATTCATTATCACCAGTCTGTGGATTACATTTTCCAGCTCCCTGACATTTCCCGGCCAATTATAGTTTTTAAGAACTTCCAGTGCATGATCGGAGAATTGCGGCCCTGTTTTTTTCGCTTCTTCTGCAAACCTGGTGGTAAAATAGCGGATCAACAGCAGGATATCCTCTCCTCTATCCCTTAGAGGCGGAATCTCTATATTAATGACATTGAGACGGTAATAAAGGTCTTCCCTGAACAACCCGGCCTTTACCAGTCCCAGTAAGTCTTTATTGGTTGCCGCCAGGATGCGTACATCAACTTTTTGTGTGCGTCTTGAACCAACCATACAGATTTCTTTTTCTTGCAGGACTCGAAGTAATTTAACCTGCATGGCCGAACTGGTTTCACTAATTTCATCTAAAAAGATTGTTCCTCCGTCAGCGGTCTGGAAAAATCCGGCCCTGGTCTCAAAAGCCCCGGTAAAGGAACCTTTCAAATAGCCGAACAGTTCACTTTCCAGCAGGCTCTCCGGGATACTCCCGCAGTGTACCGGCACAAAGGGAGCTGAAGCGCGCGCGCTGGAGTAGTGGATTGCTCTGGCCACCAGCTCTTTGCCGGTACCACTCTCCCCGGTTATGACCACCGTCGCCGAAGTGGCTGCGGCCTTCTCTACAATTTCAAAAATTTTTCGCATCGACTCTGATTTCCCGATAATACCGAAAGGAGCAGAAGGTATCTTCTGCAGTTGAGCTCTCATGGTCCTGCGCATCTGTAGTTTTTCCAGTGCCCTTTCTACCACTGTGAAAAGTTCTTTGTCGGTAAATGGTTTAGGTAGATACTCCTCGGCGCCATTTTTTACTGCCCGAATCGCGCCTTCAATCGAGGGGAAACCTGTGATTACCACTATCTCTATGTATTTGAAGTTTTCTTTAATGTGTTCTATCAACTCGAAACCACTATTAATTGGCATTTTAATGTCGGTGATGACCAGGTCAATCTGTGTCACATCGAGAATTTTGATTGCCTCAACGACGCTCTGAGCGGTAAAAACCCGGTATCCCTTTGATTTCAGGTTTCTCTCCAGCATCTCCAGTGTATCTATAGAGTCATCTACAACCAGGATATTTTCTTTTCCATTTGCTTTTGGCATTCTATTCAACCTCTGCTGCAATTGATTCAATGGTTTCGATTTTGGGTAATCGAATCTCAAACGTTGTTCCCATACCGACCTTGCTGTCAACGGTGATGGACCCACCGTGGGAAGTCACAATCCCGTGGACCACCGACAGCCCCAGGCCGGTTCCTTCACCTACATCCTTAGTAGTGAAGAAAGGTAGGAATATCTGATCTAAGATCTCTTTATCCATTCCGGCTCCTGTGTCTTCGATAACCAGTGAGACATGTTCGCCAGCGGTGTGTGTGCTTATTTCCAGTTTCCCCCCACCCGGCATTGCCTGGATCGCATTAACAGCCAGATTGATAAGGACCTGGGTTAACTGGGCTTGATCCACAATGATCTCAGGCAGGTCTGGTGCATAAGAACAAACCACTTCTATGCCTTCCTTTTTGCAGCGCGACTCGAGGAAGTAAATCCCGTCTTTAATTAACTCATTTAAATTGGTTTTCACTTTCCTGGTTGGCATTTGGCGGGAGAATATCAGGAGTTTTTTTACAATTTCCCGGGCATGAAGAGAAGCATTGATTATCTTTTCCATATCCTGCTGCGGTTGTTGGGGTAATTGTGGGTCTTTTTGTGCAAGCTGGGCAAACCCCAGGATATTAGTTAATGGTTCATTCAACTCGTGGGCCACTCCTGATGCCAGTTGACCAATGGTTGCCAACCGGTCGGCATGACGGAGCTGTGCTTGTAACTTCTGCTCTTCTAATTCGGAATGTTTCCGGTCAATAATTAATGCCAGTTCCCTGGCCATGGTATTGATTAAATGTCGTTCCTCTTCCAGGAAAGGTCCTTCATCGATATTTTGTTTCTTTTCCCTGTACACCACCTCGATTGAACCACGTTTCTTGCCTTTCACCACGATGTCGGCAGTTTGTTTATATGGACCTGCTTTAAAACCCGGGGTGGCATAACATTGCCCGTTGAGTGTGATCCTGCCTTGTGTGATCTCAGGGTATTGCCAGGCCGGGGGAATAAGATTGACCGTACTCTCCAGGATATCATCCAACGACGTACCGGGTTTTTCCACAGCCTGGGCAATCCCATACAAACATGTCAATTCCTTAACCCTTTCCCGTAAAGCTGCCTGGGAACGTTGGTTCGACAATACCAGCCCCAGGGGCAGGATAAAATTTTCATAGAGTGCCATCTCGTCTTTTGTAAAGAAATTCTCTTTTCGGGACATTAATTGTAAATGCCCAACTTTATGATTACCCACTTTTATCGGGATGACAGCAATTGATTTATAGATATCTTCTTTCGCCCGGTCATGTGTACAGGAAATAATATCGAAGTGAAACGATTTTTTTGTACGTCTTATTAATTCACAGGAATCTCTTTTCTCTTTTTCAAGCTGAAGTTCAATTGCATCACACCTGGAGAATTCAATTAAAGTCTTAGAAATTTTACTAAGATAGTCCACCCAGGGGAGATTGATGGTTGAATCTTCAATTATCTGCTGTAATAGAGATTGAAACTTATCAGCTAAATCGCTGGCGCTGGTCTGAGCTTTCGTTTTTCCCATTTGCATTTTACTTCATTCAAAACAAGTAAAGTTATTATAACATGAATGTTTCGTGTTATCAACCGAACGTTTAAATCCCCAGAAACGTTTGCCTCCGGCGGCCGGTTTGGGGTTTTATTATTTGTCAGGAAGTATGTTGACTTTTTAACTAAAATTTGATAAAAATTAGATTAACAAATTTTGACTTCCAGTCATGTCAAATTTTTTTAAGGAGATAAATACATGTCATTAACCAAAGATTTAGTCGAAAAAGTCAGAGAAAAAAATCCTGCTGAACCCGAATTTCATCAGGCAGTAGAAGAAGTGATGGAATCCCTGGAACCTACCGTTGAAAGGCATCCGGAGTTTGTTAAGGCAAACATCTACGAAAGAATTGTGGAGCCTGACAGGGCAATTCTTTTCCGGGTTCCCTGGGTAGATGACAGGGGCAGCGTACGTGTTCAAAAAGGTTTTAGAGTTCAATTCAACAATGCAATTGGGCCCTACAAAGGCGGTTTGAGATTCCACCCCTCGGTCAACCTGGGAATCATTAAATTCCTTGGTTTTGAACAAGTTTTTAAGAACTCATTGACAACCTTACCCATGGGTGCCGGAAAGGGAGGTTCCGACTTTGATCCCAAAGGGAAATCCGATGCCGAAGTGATGAGGTTCTGCCAGGCCTTTATGAGAGAGTTGTTCCGCCATGTAGGCCCTGATACCGATGTGCCTGCCGGTGATATCGGGGTGGGCGGCAGGGAAATTGGGTATCTGTTTGGGTATTACAAAAAACTCATGAATGAGCATACCGGTGTTTTAACCGGGAAAGGTCTCGATTATGGCGGCAGTTTAATCAGACCTGAAGCAACGGGTTACGGTGCCGTGTACTTTGCTGCTGAAATGCTCAATGTCAACGGAGAATCCTTAGAGGGTAAGACCGCATTGGTCTCTGGTTCCGGTAATGTTGCCCAGTTTACCTGTGAGAAATTACTGGACCTCGGCGCCAAACCGGTGTCTCTTTCCGACTCCAGTGGTTATATTTATGATGAGGCAGGTATCGATCGTGAGAAACTGGCCTTTGTAATGGATCTAAAAAACATCCGCCGCGGTCGTATTAAAGAATATGCAGAGAAATACACCAGTGCTGTTTACACACCTGTTGATCCTGGATTGGACTACAATCCACTGTGGAATCACAAAGCCGATGCCGCATTCCCCTGTGCCACCCAGAATGAGATCAATGAAAAAGATGCCCGGAACCTGGTAAGCAATGGTGTTAGAGTCATATCCGAAGGCGCCAACATGCCCACCACCGCGGAAGGGATTAATGTATTCATGGACAATAACGTTCTTTATGGTCTCGGTAAAGCAGCCAATGCCGGCGGAGTTGCTGTCTCCGGCTTGGAAATGAGCCAGAACAGCCTGAGATTAAGCTGGTCCCGGGAAGAGGTTGACCAAAAACTTCATGGTATTATGAAAGCCATTCACAAAGCAGCCTACGAGACTTCAGAAGCATATGGCGACCCCGGGAATTATCCGCTGGGTGCAAATATTGCCGGCTTCTTAAAAGTGGCAAAAGCTATGGTGGCTTGCGGCGTTGTATAAATAAGAACGTTACTCCTCTTCGCTCCTCAATTGTCAACGATTGGTGGTAATTCCCCTGCGTCGTAAAAAATACCACCAGGTAATGGCATAAAGGGGGAGCTTCTTCGTTAAAATAGCAGAGAAGTGAGGTATTTTAATACGATAGAATATGTGGTATAATGCAATGCGAATGAGATTTTAATATGAAATTAAGGTACTATTACCAATGAGTGTAAAAGTAGTGGAAAAGGTCGGGGATGTAAAAATTTTTGGTAATGGGTTTTTAGGTGGAAAAGGTGAGGGGTTGGTAAAAATAAATGAACGCAAGATTCCCAAAGCGCATAAGCTAAGAACCCGGGTGCTGACTACGGTATTTTACGATAGATTTCTTAACCGGGGTAGAGAGTTTAAAAATGAAGAAATTGTAACCATTGCTTCGATCCTTGATGAGTTGGGAGATATTCCCATTAGCGTTCGTTCTTCAGCGACAAATGAGGCGTGTGTTTTACCTGACGGCGGCTCTGTTCACGCCGGGGAAAATACGTCATTTATGCTGCCCAATAATCACCCCAATTCTGCTGCACGTCTTAATCAATTAATACAGGCAATTTATTATATTTATGATGATTTTATCCAGAAGCAGCCGGCTGACAGCCGTGAAAAGATGGCAATTGTTTTAAATCCCATTCCCGGGAATTTATATCATACCTATGCAGGTCCTGTTTATTACCCCCTGGTCTCAGGCGTTGCCAACTCATTTTTTCCTTATGCATTAAAAATCCAGGATCCAAATGAAGGCTTTGCCAGGATCGCATTGGGACACGGCTACGCTGTGGTATTGGATGACTTCCCGGTAGTCTCAATGGCTACAATTCGTAATCCCCTGCCGTTAAAATTATTGGGGAATGGCCAGATGTACTTTTATGCGCTAGATATGACGAAAAATGAAGGGCTTTCAGGAAATGAACTTGAAACCATGAAAAAATTGCACATACGATTTGCCAATATCCAAAACACAAAATTGTTAGGAAAACACAAGAACTGGGTTACGTTCGAACGACTTATCCAGGATGACACGTCTGGTTTTAAGAATGATCTGCTGGAGATAATGGAAATAATTTCTGCTAAAATATCTTCTCATTATCAAATCGAGTTTGTTTTTAATCTCGATGCCAATAAACCAGATGTTAAAAATGGTACGTTTCATGTGGTTCAACTGACTCAATTACCTGAGTTAAAATTTGAAACCATTCAAATTCCCGGACATTCAGCGCATACATATTTATCAATAAACAGTCTCCAGGGACACGGCATTAAACAGGGTATCAAATTTGCAGTTGTGGTTTCGCCATTTATATATACCAAAAGCATGCATGATTCGGTAAGAAGAAAAATATCTCTTATCAACCGCCAAATGCATGAACGGGATGAGGAATACATTATTATTGTACCGGGGCGAATTGGGAGTAACAATAAGGATTGGGGTATCCAGATAGATTACAGGGATATTGATAAATCTGCGGCAATTTTTGAATACGGTGTTGATATAGCAGGGCGAGCCGAACCGTTGCCGGAAAAGGAGGAAAATCTTACCGGTGGAATTTATGGCAGTCATTTTTTATACATGATACAGGGTGGTTATGATGAGGATCATAAAAGAATACAGACCCGCATGTATGGAACCCAGGGCACACATTTTTTGACCAACCTGGTTAGCAATAATGTCATATTCGGATATATTGCCCCGGGCCAGGACAAAATCGATCCCTGGTTTTTTACTCCGGCAGATAATGACGATGCCTTAAACGTGCTTCAATTTCCCAACGAGGTCACCATTTATGCTGACTCAAAAAACCAGCATTGTGTGGTGATTTAAATGCAGCGGAATTTCTGCGAATCGTAGTTTTTCTTGCCTGAGCCTTTTCATTAAGGAATTTGACGCACTCGTGGCTACGCTGGTTTCAGAATGACTCCTTGTGAATTGCGTGCATTTATTTTTACCAGCAAAGGCTTTTTAAAGCGTACATGCTTTACATGTTTTGTTTTTTGCCGTGGTTTTTGATTTTTGAGCCACCCCCAATCGATAAATTCATTGTCCGTAGGCTTTGAAATGTGAAAATATCCCAATCCCAGAGAGGTCAGATTATGAAAGAAATGACTGCCCTGGGAAGGGACCACGTTAAACCCATCCAGGTTGGACTCGATAATCATCCGGGCATTGGAGATTTGGTACCATTCCACGGGTATTCCCAACCAGGGATCGGCGGTTCCCCACCTGCCAAACCCGATTAAAACGTATTTTCGATTTTCTTCGCAGAGTTTTTTGTTGATTTCGCCTACTTCTGCTGCAATGGCCCGTGTTTTTGATGTATTAAAGGCATCCGGGTCCACAAATACCACATCAAAGAAATCCTTAAAAACACCACTGCCCATAGAGTGGTAAGAACTGCATAATACCCTTTCTTTTTTGAAATCATCCATTGCCACCTCAACGCTTTCCTGACCGGTTACCATGGGACGAATTTGCAGCAGGTGAAACTGGGGATTCCTGGTTTTATCTTTAAAGATGTTAACGGCAAATTCCATTTCTATATGGGAACCAAAGGATTCCTTGCCGATTTTTAAAATTTCAGCTAAAATATCCGCCAATGGGAATAAGTTGTATTTGAGAATATTGGCAAAAGTAACGAGCCGTGGGCCTCTAATCGATAGGGTATCCCGGATGGCGTTATCCTCTCCACTGAAGGTACTGCCTACAAAAAACAGGGTGCCGTCATCTTCTGATTCCGACAGATCACAGCGTTTTAAGCTGAACTTTTCATCATTGACTACCTTTATATTAACATCCGAGAGGTCCAGGGAATAAAAATAGTTCTGGGATTTTTCCATGAACTCTGCTGCTGATGAATAGGGCGGATTCATTTCCGGGTACAGGGGGGAGACGCGATACGTCGGCCCACCTTCTGCCACCAGGATGCCCAGGCCCAGGGCCAGCAGCACCACACCGTCTTCCGATTCCAGATGGGAGATGGGATAAAAGTTGTAGGATTGGGCTGCCCCTGAAATGACGGGGTAAAACTTATTATTAAAATTTTGCCCCACGACTTGCTGAATAATCACCGCCATTTTTTCTTCTTCGATGCGGAAGTTTGTGTTTTTTACATACTCTTTGGGAGATTTGAAAAAGACCGAGGCAAATACCAACTTGATTGCATCACACAACTGTTTAAAGCGCTTCTTAAAGTTGGGATTGTTATTGGGAAGCATGTAAGTGGCATAAAGACCGGCAAAGGGCAGCATTTGCGAATCCTCCAGGATACTGGAGGACCGTACGGCTAGAGGATAGGTAATCTCTCGCAGCAGGATTTGCAAATCATTAACGATCTTTTCGGGTAATTTGGCATTCAAGAATTTTTTAGCGATTACATTATTGCGGTTTTCTTCGATGGCAAATTCCTGGAGATCATTATCCTGGACAAATTGCTCAAATATTTCACTGCAAATGACAAAGGTATGGGGGATTCGTATTTCAACATTATCAAATTTTTTTGCCAATCTTGTTTTTGCCAGCAGTGCGTTGAGGAAGGCAATTCCCCGGGCTTTTCCTCCCATGGAACCGCTGCCCAATCGAATAAACGAATTCTGGTAATCCAGTTGAGTTTGACCGAAGTCTGTAATTACCCCCATCTGGTTGCGCCTTTTTAATTTCTGGATCTCTTGCAAAATAAACATGCGAAGTTCATCGATACTCTCAAAATCAGTAACCTTTTTGGGGCGCAGCCGTTCAGCCGCTTCAAACTCTGTCCTGGCTCTCAGCCAGATGGAAATATGATTCCTGCAGCCGTGATACACAATACTCTCTTTGGACACAATTTGTAACTTTTCTTCGAATTCCTGGAGATTCCTTGCCCGTGCGATCTCTTCTCCTTTGGCATTTTTAAACACAAAATCCCCAAATCCGAAATTGGAGAGAATAAACCCCTGCAAATCCAGCAAAAGATTTTCTGATCGTTTATATAAAAAATCCAATCCATTTTTATAAGCGATTTCTTTATTATCTAAGTTTGAAGACTGCAGCAGGAAGGGTAAATCCGGGATTTCCCGTTTGACTTTCCTGGCGAACCGGAAACCAGCGTTCTCATCGATGATGTCTTTTCTAGGGAAGCGAATATCCGAAATCACTCCCAGGAGGTTATCTTTGTATTTTTTGTAGAGTATCTTGCCCTCTTCATAGGTTTCTGCCATTAGAATTTTGGGTCGTGCCCGCATGCGCAGGAGTCGGTGAAGGTCGTTAACTCCCTCGGATATGAGCAGGCGGGTCTGGGTCATGATTTCGGTGTAGAGGATAGGCAAAAACATGGAGTGATACCTGGGGGAGTCTTCGATTAAAAGAATCGCCCGGACACCTAATTGGATGTCGTTATCCACGTTTTTTAAATCTTCGATGTACTTAATAACTGCCAGGAGAATCCGGGTATCTCCTGTCCAGTAAAACACTTTATCAATACTTTTGGTTTTACGGGTGCGAATAAGAAGTTCCACATCCACCCATTCGTAGGTCAATAACACCACGGGCATCCCTGGCTTTCGTTCTTTTACCTTTTGCCCAAATTCCAGGGGGTTCATATCAGAAATCCGGGTCATGGTAATGACCATGTCGTAAGGTCCTTCTTCAAGAGCCGTTAAGGCTTCTTCCGCACTGGAAACGCGAGTGATACGGGGAATAAATCGCAGGTTCAAATCCACATATTCGCTAAATATCCGTTCAGACAGACCCCCGTCTTCTTCCAGCACAAAGGCATCGTAAAAACTCGACACCAGGAGAATTTCCCTGACCCTGAATTTCATCAGATCGTGAAATACCATGAATTGCGGTTCATAATCCTCTTTTTCTAACTCGAACGTCATGTTATCCTCTTATTTGTTTCAAAATTTGGGATTTACACAGTTAATAATAATTAATAATAAGGAATTATTCAACTAAAATTTCCAGAAGAAAAGCAAAGGAAAGGGGACAGGAAAGTAAAGAAAGTAAAGGGGACAGTCAAGAAGCGCTTTTCCGCAATTGGAATGATGGAATAGTGGAATAATGGAAAGGTCTCCCAGGCCATGAAGCCCGGGAGACCTACTCCCCGGATTTAATCCTTTTTCACCTCAACGTCACCTGTCACCGTCAGCAGCTTTTTATTGCCGGAATCAGTCATTGTGGAAATTCCAATATCAGACACCAGGATATCAACTTTTATGCCGTTTTCATCAATCTCAAATTCAGGGATCTTGTAGACAGTAAAGGAAATTCCTGTCAATAACTTACCAATCAACTGGGCAATGGGTTTGGTAAGGAATGAGATGATCTCTGAGATGAATTTATCCAGCCAGTCAGGTACATTGGCTATATCCAGTTTTACTTTAAAATCATCTACGGAGACGAATTTCACTTTCACATTATTGGCTGAATCTACCGAGACTTCGCCATTAACTTTTGGAGATGCAGTGATACCGAGTCCCAGGGTAACCGACGGTTTCCAAAAACCGAAATCTGCTTTTACCTTTACCGACCCACTGCCGAATGCATCCACACCAACGGTCAGTTTATTGCCGGTATTGAGTTCCACGATTGGATTTTTGACACCGACGCTGTATTTGGCTTCAAGCTTAAGTATCGCTATTTTGGTACTTGCGCTCCCGGATTTTTGGGTGCTTTCAAGCGCCTTAGCAGCGACGGTTTCAATAAGCACATCGTCACTCAGGGCAAAAAACTTGTCCTGCGGCCAGGCACTTCCTGGCGCTGGCGGCACGGTCGTACCTTGTGAAGAAAGAGCAGCAAAAACAAGAAGGGTCTCGTTTTCCAGGGCTGCCGCCGGAGTCGAAAGCTTCACACCCCCAAACTCCAATGCAGGCAGCGGCACACCCTTTAACAGGATTTTATTCAGTTGATCTTGAACAACCGGCAAAACCACATGGTTCAGGATCCAAACCAGTGTGGGTTCTCCCTGGATATTCACTTCCCCTTTGATGATACTGGCAACCAATTTATCATCCGCATCGATATCTGCCTGGAGATATACGTCTATTGAGCCATCTACAGGGGGGCTCGTGTCACCGTCGCCGGTTTCAATGGTAACTTCAAATTTAGGGACCGACAACTCAAAGGTAATCACAGATTCATCGATAAATGATTCTAATTGGTTGACTAAGGTTGAGTCGTGAACTTCTTTTTTCACCGCTTCCTTCAGGAACGCCAACGCCCGTTGAGAAGGGTTTAAGTCAAACACAGGTGCCTGGGTAATGTCCCAGGACACACTTTTTATATTGAAATTATTGATTTCAACCTGCCCTTTAAAAAACGTCGGGTAGACTGAATCATATATATCTTTACTGATATTGTTCAATACTTGCTGGTTCAGGCCAGCTCCGCCATTGTAATTGGCCATTTTTTTCCTCCTTTTTAAATGTGAGGGGTAGAATACTAAAAAAAAAGGAAGATGTCAAGTAAAAAGTTAAAATTTAATTTTTTAAAAGATTGAAAAAAAGGGACCGGTGCCTTACAATATTACAATATTACTTTTTCGGTGAAGTCACACCACTTGTATTGAAGGAAAGGGGACAATCAAGAAGCGCTATTAGGTGCCCTTCGGGCGGGTATAAAACGCCTGACGCCCCTCGGCGAGGGGAGCCGCAGAAGGCACTTCGGGCCATATTAAGGCTTCCTTCCCTGAATCAGTCAGTAGTACAATAACCACGTTTAAAGTTGACAGGTGTATTATGTGGGAGGGTGTTTCAAACGTTTGGGGAAGCCTTCATCTTAATTAACTTTCCTGTTTTTTTTCTAAATAAAAGTTTTGTGGGGTCCAGGGGCGGTTTT